>OLQV01000040.1_pt1 | contig 135056 bp, 111 predicted proteins | sample 1672371 | NCBI WGS metagenome assembly OLQV01 (sample SAMEA3136676, study PRJEB25190) | human gut metagenome
CCGGGGGGACCCGGCCGCGGCCCCCCTCTTTTTGCGCCCGGGCGCATGAGCGCCTCCTGGGCGGGTCTTGCGCTATTTGCGGGAGTCATTGCGGTCAATCAATCGCGCTCCATGCGGCTATACGGCGAGTCTGCTGCGCTGCGACTGCAAGTTTGCCAATTTCCGAAAAGGTCGCCAGGTTTTCTTCAAGCATTATTTCGTTTTCTATCATTGAATTTCTCTGTTTCACCATGTTGTTTGTTCGCTCATTTACATTTACTTGTATATCTACAGGTAGAATATGAAGTAATTCAGGTGTGTATGTTTGAGAGGACTGACTTTTTGTGGCTGAATATAGTGAGACTGTTCTGAACCTTGCTGCGTCGTGTGTCTCCGATCATGAGACGCTTGACAAGATTGCAGCTGCATTGGCAAACGGGACGCGTCGATCTCGACAGCAGGCTGCACAGGTCCTCGCAGCGGTTTCCCATTCCGACGCCTCTGCGGTTTCCGGCTATAGCCAGATTTTTGTTGATTCACTATCTCGTCCTGAGGCGCAGACGCGCTGGGAATGTCTTGACGTGCTGACTCGTCTTTGCGATGTCGATGCCTCGCTTTGCATTGACGCTATCGATGGGGCGGAGAATGCGCTTTTCGACGAGGAGAGCGGTCCGCTGCATCTTGCTGCGATGCGATTCCTCTGCAAGTTCGGCGCGATTTCCGAGCAAAATTCTGAACGTGTCTGGCCGCTTGTTGACGAGGGCATTCAATGCTGGCATGGCGACCTTGAGTTCCAGGATATGTTGAACTCGCTTGTCGATTTCTCTACGGGGCATCTTTCGGAGCCGGTGAAATCCGAGCTTGTTGAACGGATGTTGTTCGACTCGAAGAACGGGCGCGGCGCCTTGAGGCGAAAGGCGACGACCATCGTCGAGAACCTGTCCTAGCCTATTTGCGCCGTCGACTACAATGTAACATCCGACGTTCTTTTCTATGCTTATCCTTGAAGCGTATTCGTTTAAGTCGTGTTTGCGACGGGTTTGTGAGGAGGAACTATGGCTCGTCATACGGTGACCTTGATTCCCGGTGATGGAATCGGCGTTGAGACTTCGGCCGCTATGCAGCGCGTTGTCGAGGCCTGTGGTGCGGAAATCGATTGGGAGATTGCTGGGGCAGGCGCGCATTGCCTCGAAACCGAGGGCACCCCGCTTCCTGATTCCACCATTGAGGCTGTCAAGCGCAACAAAGTCGCCATCAAGGGGCCAATCACGACTCCCGTTGGCACTGGTTTTCGTAGCGTGAACGTTGCGCTTCGCAAGACGCTCGGCCTTTATGTTTGCCTGCGCCCCGTCGTTTCGCTTCCCGGTGCTGGTGGTCGTTACGACAACGTTGACCTGGTGATTGTCCGCGAAAATTCCGAGGATTTGTATGCTGGCGTCGAGTTCGAGGAAGGCTCCGAAGGCGCTCGGAAGCTGATTGACCTTTGCAAGGAAGAGGGTGCGGGTACCATTCGCCCCGACTCCGGCATCTCCGTCAAGCCGATTTCAGTTACTGCCTCGCAGGATATTGTTCGATATGCGTTCGAGTATGCGCTGAAGCACGGTCGCAAGAAGGTTACCGCTGCTCACAAGGCAAACATCATGAAGTACTCCGATGGTTTGTTTCTTCGCGTCGCGCGCGAGGTGGCCAAGGAATATGAGGGTCGCGTCGACTTCGACGACCGCATCATTGACGCCTTCTGCATGAACATGGTCACCGATCCCTCGCAGTTCGATGTCGTCGTCTTCCCGAACCTGTATGGCGATATTGCAAGTGACCTGGCAGCGGGTCTTGTCGGCGGCTTGGGTATCGCCCCGGGTGCGAATATCGGCAAAGAATATGCCGTGTTCGAGGCGGTTCATGGCTCTGCTCCCAATATTGCGGGGCAGAACAAGGCGAACCCCACGGCGGAGATCCTCTCTGCCGCGATGATGCTCGACCATCTCGGCGAGCTCGAAGCTGCGGCCCGTATTCGTCGCGCGGTCACCGAAGTTTACGCCGCTGGCGAATGCCTGACGGGCGATATTCGTAATCTGACGGGCTCCGATAAGCCTGCGGCGAGCTGCACCGAGTTCACCGATGCGCTGGTCGCGGCTCTCGCTAAGTAGATCGCACTCACCATCTTCTCGATGGTAAAAGGACGGTAACGGAAATGCTCGGTCTCGCGAGGGACTGGACATTTTCGTGTATAGTGGGGAAAATTACCTTATCAAGGAGGGATACGTTTGAAGCAATCATCGGGACTTGACGCTTTGCTCGAGGCGCTTAAGCAATCCGGCATGAACACCGATTCGTTCGGCTCGCCTTTCGGCGGCGGCTCCGATGCGGATGACTCGGCCAAGGCTTCCGACGCGGGGTCTTCTCGCGGTTCGGGTGGGCCGAAGGCGCCGCGTGTCGAGATGCCGCACATCATCGAGAACATGATATCGTGGAGCAAGAAGGCGATTATCGTTGCGATCATCGTGCTTATTGTCGTTATTCTTGCCGCCTATTGGTGGTTCCATCCGCCTATCAACATCCATAGCGTTGACACCTGGTTCTTCATCGCGGTGTTCATCTTGCTGCCGACGTTTTTGTTCTTCCGCGTGCGCTCCTCGAATTACAAGGAGGGGAAGGGCAAGCGCGCCGAGCGCAACGAGGGCAAGGCGAAGACGTTTAAGGTGCTCTCCTTCATCCCCGTCGCCGTCGCTTGCGTGGGCATTATCGGTGCGTTGATGTCATTGTCGCTTTTCCCGGGCAACGCGGCGAAATACGCCACAGTGCTCAATACCGTCGACCATGATTTCGCCTCCGACATCCAGGAGGTGAACTACTCCGAGATTCCAGTGATCGACCGTGATTCCGCGATTCTTCTCGGCAATCGCGAGATGGGCTCGATTCCCGAGTACGTCAGCCAGTTCGAGATCTCGTCGCTTTACAGCCAGATCAACTACCAGGGCACGCCGGTTCGTGTGAGCCCGCTCGGCTACGCCGACCTGTTCAAGTGGTTCACCAACCGTGGCACGGGCATTCCCGCGTACGCGCTTGTCGACATGACGACGCAGGATGCGCAAATCGTGACGCTCGGCGACAACGCCATTTTCTATTCCCAGTCAGAGCCTCTTGCGCGCAACATCGACCGTTACGTGCAGCTGAAGTACCCCTTCTACATGTTTGACGAGAAGTCGTTCGAGATCGACGAGGATGGCCACCCGTGGTGGATCTGCCCCGTGCAGAAGCGTACGATTGGCCTGTTCGGAGGTACGACCATCGACCGCGTCGTCATGGTGAACGCGACGACGGGCGAGTGCACCGACATCTCAATCGATGAGGTGCCAGAATGGGTCGACCGCGCATATCCTGCAGAGCTTCTGATCGAGCAGTACAACTGGTCGGGCGCCTACAAGGACGGTTGGCTTAACAGCTGGCTCGGCCAGAAGAACGTGGTTCAGACCACTCCCGGTACCGACGGAAACGTTGGCTACAACTACATCGCGAAAGACGACGACGTGTGGGTCTACACCGGCGTCACTTCGGCGACGGCTGACAACTCCATCGTCGGGTTCGTGCTGGTGAATCAGCGCACGGCCGAGTCGCACTTCTATTCGGTTGCGGGCGCTACGGAAGAGTCGGCGATGCAATCCGCCGAGGGTCAGGTTCAGAATCTGCGCTACACGGCCACCTTCCCGCTGCTTATCAACGTGGCGAACCAACCGACGTACTTCATGGCGCTCAAGGACAGCGCGGGACTCGTGAAGAAGTTCGCGATGATCGACATTCAGCGCTATCAGAACGTGGCGGTTGGCGACACGGTCGCGGAGTGCCAGAAGTCCTACGAGGCCCTTCTCGCAACGAACGGCGTCGACACGGGCGACTCTGCGCCGTCGGACGTGAAGCAGGCCAAGGGCATCATCGCGACGATGGCGCAGGCGGTCATCGAGGGGAATTCTCACTACTATGTGACGCTTCAGGGCGATTCCTCGATCTACGATTTCCCGCTGCCCGGTATGCTCGAGATTGTTGCCTACTCGGCTGGCGATGAGATTTCCTTCACCTACATCGATGCTGGCACGACGGCATTTCCCGCTCAATCTATCGACAGTGTGAAGACGGCGGGGCCTGAGCAGAAAAGCGTTGACACCACGGTGTAGATGCGTATCATATAAGAGCTGCATAAAAGCAGTGCAAGATGAAATTGTTCCGCTGCCCAAGACAGCAGGCACCGAAAGGTTTAATCGCATGAAAATGCGGCCCGCCGAGGTGGTTATCTAAGCGTTGAGCTTTGACGACCCCTGCTGTCCTGTGACGGTGGGGGTCGTTTTCGTTTCTTCGAACGCGGCTCCACCCCAAGGGGCGGAACTCGAGTTTGAGGAAAAGGAGGTGTACGAATGCCCAACGCAAAGAATCAAGAAATGCTCGCCAACGTCAAGGCGGACCTCGAGGCTACTTCTGCGGTGTGGGTCGTGGATTACTGCGGCCTTACGGTGAAGCAGATTCAGGAGCTTCGCCGCAGCGTGCGCGAGGCCGGCGCTGTCATGAAGGTTTACAAGAACACCCTTATGCACATCGCTCTGGCCGACGCCGAGCTGCCGACGCTCGACGACATGCTCCAGGGTCCGAGCGCGTTCGTGTTCTGCGGTGACGATGTGGCTGCTGCTGCTAAGGCTGTCAAGGAGTTCGCCAAGAGCAACGACGTTCTCGAGATCAAGGGTGGCATCATGGACGGCGCTGCCGTTTCTGCTGCCGAGGTGGAAGCTATCGCTTCTCTGCCTTCCCGCGAAGAGCTCTACGCTCACATCGCTGCTGCTATCAACGGTGTGGCTCAGGGTCTCGCGACCGCCATCGCTGGCGTGCCGCGCGGTCTGGCTCAGGTCACCAAGGCTGTGGCCGACCAGAAGGAAGCTGCCTAGCATCAGCTCATGCGGCCTGAGAGACGCCGCGTAACGAAAACATTCGGCTGGGAAGGTCCCGGCCCCTTTGAAAGGAAACTAACATGGCTGTTACTCGCGAAGAGATCATTGAGGCTCTGAAGGAGATGTCCCTGCTCGAGGCTTCCGAGCTCGTGAAGGACATCGAGGAGACCTTTGGCGTGTCCGCTGCTGCTCCTGTTGCCGTTGCTGCTGCTCCGGCTGCTGGCGCTGCTGCTGCTGAGGAGAAGACCGAGTTCGACGTCGTCCTCGAGGGCTTCGGCGACAACAAGATCGCTGTCATCAAGGTTGTCCGCGAGATCACCGGTCTCGGCCTCAAGGAAGCCAAGGAAGTTGTCGAGAACGCTCCTAAGGCTATCCAGGAAGGCGTTGCCAAGGACAAGGCTGAGGAAATCAAGGCTAAGCTCGAAGAGGCTGGCGCTGCTGTCACCCTCAAGTAACTCGACTCTTTTTAGATTCGCAGTGAGAAAGACCCTCCTTCGGGAGGGTCTTTTTTGCGCAGAAAATGGGGCTTGGGGGTGCGGGTTGAAATCGACTAGCCGCGAGCGTGCCGCTCGACATGGGACTGGCTTGGCTCTGCTGCTGATGTCGTTCGGGCAAACTTGTATTCACCGCATCATCGATAGTTGAGCGTCGATCCTCGGGGAGGGCAATCCCTCCCCGAGGGGGCTAAGGACGCTCTACTCCATGATGCCAAGCTGGAAGGCGCGCATGAGCACCATCGCCGCGCGCTCGCGTTTGACGGGCTCGCCAGGGCGCAGGTACTTGCCATCAGGTTCGTCGTATCCCGTGACAAGGCCCCTTCCGTGCGCCCACGCGAGGGCTCGGAACGACCACTCGCTTGCTTCATCTCCATCGACGAAAGCTGACAGGTCGCCTTCCGCCGCGGGATCGTTTAAGGAGGCGTAGGTTCGTGCGATGATGGTCATCATCTGCTCGAAGGAGACGGGTTTGTCGGCGGCGAAGTCGAACGTGCCATCTGGCTGCTCAAAGCCGGTGATGATGCCTTCCCTGACTGCCCAGTTAGCGGCTGCGGTGTAGTACATGCCGCTGGCCGATTCCTCAATTCCCGTCGTGTCCACGGCTGTCGTGGGGTCGTACGTTGCATACTCGTCGGGACAGGCGTTGCGCCACAGGATTGTCGCAAATTGTGCGCGGGTGAGCGTGTCGCCTATGCCGAAAAGACCCGCTTGTGGACCGTCGGTGTAGCCAGTGATGAGGCCCTTGCTCGCGATGAAGGTCACCGCGTCACCGTACCATTCGCTGTAATCCACATCGGGGAATACAGGCACGTCAGGGGGATCGGGCGTGGGAGGAGTTATGGGTCCTGAATCCACGACGGTCAGGGTCAGGTTGAGCCGTTCGCTGTAGTTGTCGAACGACATGCCATCCTTATATGCGGCAATACGATACTTCGCGCTGCTGTTCACGGGAATCGGCCCAGTGTAGAGCTTTCGTGAGCCCTCCGGCTTGCACGGGCAGGTATCGTCGGTGGTGTAGTAGATGCTTGCGCCTTCCGTCGGCGTTGACAGAATGAGCATCGAGCCCATCGGCACCGTAGCGCTGTTCTCCTTCGGGGACGTGGGACCGAAGGAGAAGGATGCTATTTCGGCGGTTGGCCTTGTGGGCTGACCCTCCTCCGAGGTTGTGCGGACGTCGAGCGTCTTGGACAGCGGCGTGTCGTCGGCGGAGATAGTCAGCTGCGTAAGGCCGGGCAAATCTCCGGTCAAGAGGAAGGTCGCCTTACCCTCTGCGTCGGTTGTCAAGTGAATCTCGCGCAATCCGGCCTGCGCTCCCGAGAGCGTTGCGATGCTGTCGGAACCGATAGTGACGGTGACGCCCTGCATCTCGACGGGGGAGCCATCAGCATATGCCGCGTTCACGACGACGTTGGCGGTTTCACCGCTTTGCACGGATATTGCGCTCTCGTAGTTGGCGACCAACTTCGCAGGGTGCTTTGCGACGGCCAAATCTTGCGTCCATCCGGATTGCCCGCCGAGCATCTGACCGTTGTAGCTTTCTGCGCCCTGCAGGGTAAGCGTTATCGTCGCCCCCTCCTCGAGCGGCTCGCTCAAATAGATGGTCAGCATGTTTGCGAGCTCAACACCCTCAGGGGATGTCTCTACGCCCGACCAGGTGGTATCGCGGACCGCATCGCCCAAACCGTCGATACTCACCTTTGAGCTCGTCTTCATATACTGACTGAACTCAAGCTCCACTCGATCGGGGTAGGCTCGGACGGCGCTCGCTTCCGGCGCCGCAGTCGATACAAGAGGAATCTCGAGCCCTGTTCTGATGGGTAGGACTCTGAGCCATTCGGTCTGGGCGGCCGTATAGTTGTCCTTCGTGACGCGGACTTGGTAGTAGCCGGTGGGGACGTCCCATTGGAAGCTGCCGTCGGCGCGGGTCACCTGCGGGCTTACCTGCTCGTAATCGGCTGCGTTCCAAGGGGCGGCGCCCGTGCCCTGGACATCGTCGGCGTGGTAGATAGTGGCTGTTGCGCTCTCGACGGTGTTCGAGGTCACGCCCTCGTAGACGATTCCCGAAGGGTCGATGATGATCTTCGATCCGTAGAAGCGATCCCAGTCGATGAGGCTGCGAAGCTTTGCGATCTCTTCCTTCTCATCCTGAATCTTCTTCTTCGTGCTCTTGCAGACGCTTTCGCGGTAGGCCTTTGCCTCGAGGTACTCGTTCTTTGCTGCGTCCATCCAGGGCGCTCGGTATAGATGCACGCTCGTGGACGTGACGTCCAGCGCGACGAATCCCTTGTTCATCACGTCTGCAACCTTGCCGGTTCCTGCGGAGTAGCTGCTGATGGAGCAGGCGCTGGCAGCGGCATTGAGGAAGGAGGACCAGAGGTTCGTCTTGATATCGAACCAGTTGTGGTCGTCTTCCGCCTTCACGTAATCGCGGTACTTTTCGGCCGCGTCCCGCTCGGCGAAGAGCGCGTTGAGACAGCAGGTGCAGTCGCTGTCGCAGGGGTTGACCTGCTTGTAGTAGAGAATCTACGAGTTGATCTGCTCGATATCGGACTCGATGTCGCCAAGCTCGCTCATAGAAGAGCACCAGGAGTCCGTCGTGCGATTCATTCCTACGATATTTCCCGCGAGGGCGATCGCGGATATGCTGCCCTGAATCTGCTGCGAGATGCTCGCCGCGGAGGCGGTCGTTTGCGCCTCGATTCGGGCGAGGTTCAGGTTGGAGTACGTGTTGATCTTGTTGATGATGGGGTTCCAGTTGACGATATGCCTGCTCAGGAACAGCTGGTTCGGAAGAACCTTGCCGACCAGCTTGCTTGCTGCCCATTCGCCTGCCGGTTGCGAGATTTCGTCCAATCCTGCCCCTATGACATTTAAGCCTGCACCCCAAAGAGCATCGACTACTGCACTGTCGTGGTGCTCGTGGTTGGCGTCGAAGTCGGCGGTATAGCTCGACACACGGGTATTGTCGCCTGGCTTGCCCTCAAGGGAAATCTCTCTGGTTCCTGGGCTCGCGCTCACGCCTTCGGGGGCGGTTTCCGTCACGCGTGTGGAGAATCCCGTAAAGATGCCGGGGGTCTTCCCGTCCGTGCCGCTCCTCTGAGAATCGGTTACGAACATCTCCCCGGTGAAACGACCCTGCGTCGACGAGAAGATGAGGTCGCCCTTGGTCGTGTCGCTATCGGATACGGTCAAGGACCCATTCAGGTGTTTTTCGAGGTTATCGTCCATGAAGGTGTAGGGAGACCCCGACTCGCTCGGCTTGCCGACGCCGAGCTTCTCGCTCATGTTGTCGATTGCGCGGGGGAACGTCCGCTGCGTTTCCCTGGCGATCGCTGCGTCTTGGGTCATTGCTTGATCAAACTGGATGAGGTCGGCTTTAAGTTCTTCCTCGGTTGTCCCTAAAGCCTCCGCCCAGGCTGCGATGTCCTCATCGGAAGGTAGTGAGGGCGTCTCAAGGCTCACGAATTCTCCTGTGTAGAAGCGTTTTTCGATGTTGGGAATCCAGTCATCTTCCGTCGGCTCGAACAGGCGGCCGGTGATGTCTTGAAAATTGGGCCGCAAGGCCTCGATATCCGCGATGGCCGCCTGCACCTCGGCGCTGTTCGCGTCGTCGCGCGATTTCAGGGTATCGACAATCGCGCCGAGCATGGCGTCGGTCTGCTCGGCTATCGCCTCGGCTTCGCTGTTACCGCCGTTTTTCATGTACTCTTCCTGGATTGCCGTCAGGTACGCCTGGCGTTCGCTTGCCTCCTGCTCGGCGCGCTCCTTGATGCGCTTTTGGTAATCCTCGTCATCGAGGTCGTCGAGGTTCGCTTTGTAGGAGAGGGAGAAGCTGCTGAAATGGTAGCTTTCGGGGATGAAAACGCCTGCCTGCTCTAGCTCTGAGGTCGCGGCGATGCTGGATCCCGAATAGGTGTCGAGGAAGTTAAGGTAGGCTTTATCGACGTATTCGCCAACAAAGCGTATCTCATCGCCCGAGCTTGACTTCAGGTTGAGCGGGACGAGCACGGTGTTCCCGTCCGCGCACTCAACGTACATCATGAGCATCTTTTCTGCGTTGATGTCCTGTCCGTTGGTCTTCACCGTGACATCGAACGTCCAGTATGCACACTGGCTCGAAAGGAGTTGGTGCCGGACTGTCAGGTATTCGTCGTTTTCCTTTCCTCCAGTGATTCGATTCTGGGTTTCCCCCTTGTTCGTGATCTTGAAGGACCATATTTGCGCTGCGGGGCGGTAGGCGCAGTTCGTGTAGTTGGTCGATTCTCCTGCTGCTATCTCGATCCTCACGTTGTCGCCGCGCAAAAGGCCGTTCGCTGTGTCCTCGGGGATATCGAACGAGATGTTTGCGCGGCCAAGGGAATTGGTGGTTCCCGTCCCGACGCTCTGTCCGCCGATGAAGAGCTCGACGTCGGAATAGGGCGCGGCATATGCGGTGGCGACGTTTCCTGCCAGGGCCACGCAATCGCCTTGCACTTGGACGTAGGTTCCCAATGCCTGGAAGAAGAGATTGCCGATGTGGGTTGTGCGCCCGTTGTTGGATAGGGAAACGGGAATGGAGTACGATTTCTCTTTTTCCGGGATAAGGGCGATATAGAGCGTATCGGACGTTACCTCCTGTGGGATATCGATGTAGAGGCATTCCTGTTGGCTGTCGACATATGCCTGACCGCCGTCTTTGAAGGCGGCGCTGACGGCATCGGAATAGTAGTCCGAGGAGGGGATATCGAGCGAGATGCGAGCGCCTGCCCACTCTTCTATCTCGAAGTTCACCTCGACGATCGTTTCGATACCGGCGACGATCGCGCTTGCGGACATCTTCGCGCTTGCTGATTTAACGCCCATCTTCGCGAGCGCATACTGTATATCGAAGTCGGGGACACCGAGCTCGACATGCGTCGTTTCATCGTCGTTGACCTCGACAGTCGTTTGCGCATAAGGGACTCCAAGCCCGTCGATCGAGCGAAGCTTCGGCGCACTGAACTCTGTGTTGGTTGGTTTGAAGGCGACAATCGTGTAGGTGCCTTGCTTTAATTTCCCAGTTTGCGCGATCCAGCTTGGGTCGGTTTGGCTGTTTTGCCAGCTGACCGAGGAGTAGTCGTCGAAGACGCAACGAGAATTCTCGTCGATGCCATCGAAGACCATGACGTGACTTCGACCGATAAACGATGCGTTGGTGGTGATGGCGACGTCTCCCCATGAGGGGAGGGTTGTCTTGAAGCCTCCCGACTCCGCATCGTATTCGGCGACCGCGGACGAGAGTTTAAGCGAGTCGTCGGGCACGATTTCCAAGGAGAGCTGGTCGAGGATTCCCGTTTCGCCGGCAAGGGCTTCGGATAGGACGAGCCTGCCGCCTTGAATCTCATAGTCTCCGTTTTCTCCGCAGGTCAGATTAACGCCGTTGCGCTTTAGGGTATATGAGAGCTTCGATTGGTCCGTGATGGCGGCGAGCGTGTCGTTGCCGTATTCGTCCTTCTGGCCCGTCTTCTGCGTGATGCTCAGGGTGAAGGAGCGAGTTGCGGGAATTTCCTTAAAGCTTTCGGCGGAAATTGTGCCGAGGTTCCAGGTGCCTTGCATAAGCGATGCCGATCGGCCGAACGTCGCTTCATAATACCCGGGGATGCGAATGGACACAACGGCTTCGACTGCCTGAAGGGCGCTATTGCATAAGAACGTGCCGTCGTCGTTTAACGTGATAGGGGTGGTTTCCCCTTGCTCGAGCATGATCGCGACATCCTGCGCGCTTACGCCGGCAGGAAGCTCGATTGCTCCCTCGATGGCGACCTTGTCGATCCAAACGTAGTGGTAGATATTGCCGCTGTGGCTTTGCGAGAGCCGGTAAGGATCTGATTCGGTGCCGTCCGACTTGTATTTATAGGCGTAGATGGTCGTCCCCTCGTCGAAGGGGCAGCCGGGGGTCTCGCCGTCTGAAGATTTGCCACCGAAGCGGATGTCGGAATTGTCAAGCCTCACGTTGAGGGCCCCGCAATACGAAAATGCCCCGCCGTCAAGATATTTGAGCGACGACGGGAGTGCGATCATCTCTTGCCCGGCCAAGGTGTCACAGCTCTGAAACGCTCCATACCCAATCTCCTCGATGCCGTTTCCTTGCGCGTCGGTTTCGAAGGTGAGGGACGAGAGGCGGGGGAACGTGCCGTCCTGCTTGAAGCTGCTCTCGCCGAGCGACTTCACGAAGCTGGGGATCGTGAGGGACTCGATTTGGTTGTACTCAAACGCCCCATAGCTCATGTACACGTCATAGCTGCCGTCGAAGACAGCGCTCAGATCGAGCGAGGTGAGGCCAGCATCGCCTTCTGCGAAGACCACATCTTGTTCGGTGTCGTCAACGGTGTTGGAGTAGCCGTGCTCCACGCGTCCGTAGACTTCTGCTGGGTGAGGGGGGTCCGGTGCGCTCCATCCGCACTCGAAGCTCCATCCTGGCTGGTCCCAATAGCCGTTATCCTCGATGAGCGTGCCTGCCCACTTCTTGATTCCCTCGCAGCCGGTGGACGTTTTCCACAGGGTGGCGTTTAGGCCGGGGTAGGACGTCTCGTCGTACTTGTCGTAGTTCGGGAAATTGGCGACAGGCTGTGCGTTTGCCTCTGCTTTGAAAGGATTCGGGCCGATTTCGGTATCCCCCTTTGGGACGATGGGATCGGCCTCTTCCGGGGTTACGTCCGCTTCGGATGCGACACCTTCCCCAGCTGCTTGGGCGGAGCCATCGGCGGATGCGTTGCCTTCGCCGGTTGTCGAAGCTCCCTCCTCGCCCTCGTTTTGGCTGGCTAGGCTGATTTGGCTGTCGTATCCGAATGAGTTTTCGGGAATGGTGACCTTTCCAAGGGGGGAGGGCTCGCTTGGCGCTGCTTCTTGCTGGGCGTTCTCCGGTTCGCCGCTTCCCGCTTGGACGTCGTCGGCAAACCCTATGCCGGGCCACATGCTCGCGACGAGCAAAAGGGAGAGCGCCGAGGCTCCGATTTTGGCAAGGGACCGGGAGTGTCTTCTTCTCTTCTGCGGCATGATTGCTCCTCTCCGAGAACGTTCGCGCGTGGTCCTGCTCATACATAATCAAGTTTGCCTTGACGGGTATCGGGCGGGAAGGTTCGTCTATGCGAACCAGGCGTTCTTGCAAACCTCTGAGCTGGCGGTATTCAGAAATAGGAAAATGACGGGAAGTGGGTGCGGCCCGGCACGGGGTTCTCATAGACCTGTAGGAAGTTAATGAGTATCTCCGACGATCGAGGCGCCAGTTGCGGATAGTGTTCCCGTCCTTCCTCGATATTCGCTCGCCATTGGTATAATGGGGAAGCAGTTTTCAACTATCGCCTCGCGCACAGGAGCTCATGACCGCCAGCCTCAAAACACATGCTTGGGAATTGATGGCGCTTGCCCTGTTCTACTTCGTCTTTCTCGGTGGCGAGTATTTCTTCGATGCGACGCTCGCCAGCTTCATGTCCCCGGCCGATGTCGTTTTGAACCAGGGCATGATACTCGGCGCGAGTGCTGTGGGCTTTTGCTGTTTCGAGCCTTTTTCCCGAACGCCGCGAAGGGTGCGTTTGGGTTGCTCGATTGCGTCTATGGTTGTGGGATTTGGCGGCATCGCTGTCCTATTTGCCCAGCCTAGTCTGCTGTTGATGCAGGTCATCGGTGTGATTTGCTTCTATTTGCTGGGAGTCTTGGGAGGAGCTGTCCATTGGGCGGCGTCTCGCAAGATTACGGGGTTCGATCATGCCGCGTTGCTGGTTGGGATTGCCTACGCCGCGGGAATCGCCATGCAGTTCGTCGCCAACGCGGCGTTCTCGGATCGCCTTGCGGCATCGATTGTCCTCGCCGTCGGCGCGGCTGCGCTCTTTGCGGTTTGCCGCCGATGCTTTGCGAGCGGACGCTGCGACGGTGCGACCCAGGCCGCAGGTGAGCCGATGCCAGGCGGGCAGGATGTGCGTGACAAGCTGGGCGGGAAAAACGCGCCGAACGCATTAGGCGAGCGAGCGACTTGCCCAAGCGCTTCCCTTCGGGGCGCCCTCTGGCTTTCGGTAATCGTGGCGCTCGTCTCGCTCATGTTCGTAACGCTCGACAACATCGTTACGCTCGCGGACGCTGGTGGGGATCTTGACGTGGGAAGCTGGCCAAGGCTTCTCCTTGCGGTAAGCGCCATCGCGGCTGGTGCGCTATTCGATATACGGCAGCGCCGCTATATGAACTTCATCATGTTCTGCGTGCTTCTGCTCTCGACCATCGCCATCTTGGCGGCTGAAACGAGCGGCGGCCTGTTCTGGGGACTTGTCCTGTTCTACCTCGCTTCCGGCTTCTTCGTCACCTATTTCACGGCGAGTTTCATGCTTATGGCGCCGAAAACGCGGCGGCCTGCCCTGTGGGCGGGAATGGGCCGCGCGATCAACAACGCTTGCGCTTTCGTGATAGTCGCGCCTTCCCTCGCCCTTATCCAGACGGGGGGCCTCATCCTCATGATCGCTGTCTGCATAGTTTTGTTCGTGGCGATTGTCGTTGTGTTTTTCGCGTCGGGGACATTTCGCTTGGACGCGGCGCTTGAAGAGGGGGCGCGTTCTGCGGTCGACCTGGCGGCGTTCGTGGAGGAATACGGCTTGACGCCGCGCGAGGCCGAGGTGCTTGTTCTTGTCACCGCCGACGAGCGGGCTCTCAAGGAAATCGCATCCGAAATGGATATCTCGCTCCGCATGCTGCAAAAACACCTGACTTCCATCTACAAGAAGACCGATACGCAAACACGAGCCGGCTTGACGAGGAAGTTCCTGGCATAGCTTTTGCTCGCAGTTGTCTTCGGTATCGAAAAAGAGGCGGTGAGGCGAGCCTAATCTGGCCGCCGCCGTTTCCCTCGATGCTTCTCGCGCCTTTCTTCGGGGCCACTCCCCCGATTGCATCGGGGAGATGGCGGCGATGCGCTTTCTGTTGTGCCTCTCTCGGTTACGCCCTGGTAACGGGCGCGCGGCTTTGTCACGCCGATGTCCTATAGTGGGACCGACCGAGAAAGGAGCAATCGATGCAGCGAGGGTATTTCAAGACGGCATGGAGCGATGTTACCCAGTCGCCGCATTGGGTAACGCGCATTCTCCTTTTGGCGCTTTTATCCTTCATTCCCGTGTTCGGTTGGATTGTGATCGCGGGCTATCTGTGGGGATGGGCGCGCGATATGGCGTGGGGCGTGCACGCTCCGCTTCCTGAAAGAATCTTCGAGAACGCCGATGGGACGCTGTATTCGCGAGGCTTCTTTGCGGCAGTGATCGCTGTGGTGTGCGCTGTGGCGATGAGCGTGCTCCAGAGCGCGGGTGGCCTGATTTCATCGGGAAGTTTCGCTGGTTTGGCGTTCGTCTGGGGAGATGTCCACTCGATTTACCAGACGGTTGCGCCCCTCGGCTTGGTGTCGGGGCTTTTGTCGTTGTTCTCGTTTGCCGTGCTGTGCGCGGTTTCGTTCATCGTCACCCTGTTCAAGTGGGTCGGCACGATGCGGATGTCGATTTACGGACGCCTCTCTGCGGGCTTCCAGGTTTCGCGAATTTGGGCGATGATGCGCCACGATTTCAAGGGAATCCTTCGCATACTCGGCATGTGGCTGATCGTCTCGTTCGTCGTGGGCGTCGCCATTGCCCTTGCGATCTCCGTCGTGATCTTCGCTGGCATCCTCTGCGTGTTGTTTTTCGCGAACATGGGGGCTTCTGCGAACGACGCCTCGTTCTTGCTCATCGTGGCGGCAGCGATGATTTTGATGCTGGTCGCTTTGGCGATCGCTCTGCTCGCAGCGTTTCTCGGCGTGTTGGCCTGCGCCCTCGCCATACGTGCAGTGGGGCACTGGACTTGCCAGTTCGATGTTGCGAACTGGCGCGGGCAGGACGACCCGATGCCGTTCGAGCTCAAGGGCGCTCAGACTAAGGGATAACTTTGCAGGCGCGGGATGCCCCCGAGGGTACCCGCGCCTGGTTGCGCTGCTGAACTGCTTTGGCTCCTAAAGGTTCTTCACGCTCATGCAGCGCATCGCGTTTAGGATGGCGATGATAGCGACGCCCACGTCGGCGAACACGGCGAGCCACATGTTGGCGATGCCGAGCGCAGCCAAGATGAGCACGATGAGCTTCACTCCCAGTGCGAAGATGATGTTCTGCCAGGCGATGCTCATCGTCTTACGCGCGATACGAATGGCGCGTGCGATGTTGGAGGGTTTGTCGTCCATGAGCACGATGTCGGCGGCCTCGATGGCGGCATCCGAGCCCATCGCCCCCATGGCGATGCCGATATCGGCGCGCGTGAGCACCGGCGCGTCGTTGATGCCGTCGCCCACGAACGCGAGCGTGCCCTTGCTCGATGTGCCGCTGATGAGCCGCTCGACTTCCTCGACCTTGTTCTGCGGGAGAAGCGAGGCGCGGTATTCGTCGATTCCGAGCTTCTCGGCGACGGCGCGCGCAACGTCTTCGCGGTCGCCGGTGAGCATGACGGTGCGCTTCACCCCGGCCGCCTTCAAGCTTGCGATAGCCTCCGCGGAGTCGTCCTTCACGACGTCGGCGATGACGATGTGGCCGATGTAGGAACCGTCGAGCGAGACGTGCAGGGTGGTTCCCGTGAGCTCGCACTCGTGCCAGGCGATGTTGTCTGCCATCATGAGCTTCTCGTTGCCAACGGCGACGATGTGCTCGTCGACCTGGGCGCGAACGCCATGCCCGCTTTCTTCCTTGACGTCTTTGATGCGCGCGCGGTCGATTTCGCCCGTGTAGGCGGCCTTCACCGACAGTGCGATGGGATGGTCGGAGTACGTCTCGGCATATGCAGCGAAGGAAAGGACGAGATCGGGATTGACGTCCGCCTCCGCATGGACGGCGACGACGCTGAACGTGCCGTTGGTGAGCGTGCCCGTCTTGTCGAAGACGACGGTCTCGGCCTTGGCGAGGGTCTCAAGGTAGTTAGCACCCTTCACAAGAATGCCGCACTTCGAGGCGCCGCCGATGCCGCCGAAAAACGACAGCGGCACGGAGATGACGAGCGCGCAGGGGCAGCTCACGACAAGGAAGGTGAGCCCGCGCAAGATCCAATCCGACCAGGCGCCCGCGCCGAGAAGCGGCGGGACCACGGCGAGAATCAACGCCACGATGACGACGATTGGCGTGTAGTAGCGGGCGAATCGCGTGATGAAGTTCTCGGTGCGCGCCTTCTTCTCCGAGGCGTTTTCGACAAGCTCAAGGATGCGGCTGACCGTCGATTCGCCGAAGGGCTTCGTCGTGCGGATGGTGAGCACACCGGTCAAATTCACGCAGCCGGAGAATACCTCGGCGCCCTCCTCGACGACGCGCGGGACGGCCTCGCCGGTGAGTGCCGCGGTGTCGAGCTGGGACGCGCCTTTCACGATGACGCCATCGATGGGGATGCGCTCGCCCGCCTTCACGACGATCTCGTCGCCGACTTCCACCTCGTCAGGGTCGACCTCGATAAGCTCGCCGTCCTGCATGATGTTCGCGTAGTCGGGCGCGATGTCCATCATATCGGCGATGGACTTGCGGCTTTTGCCGACGGCGTAGCTTTGGAATAGCTCACCCACCTGGTAGAACAGCATGACCGCGGCACCTTCGGCCATGTGCGGCCCCGTTTCAGGGAAAAACACCATGGCAAACGCGCCGACGGTCGCGATGGTTATGAGGAGGTTCTCGTCGAAGACCTGGCCGTGGCCGATGTTCTTGACGGCTTTGATGACGACGTCGTAGCCAGCGATGAGGTAGGGGATGAGGAAGAGCGCGAATTCGAGGTAGACGGCGTTCGTCTCGCTGCCGAGCCACGCGTCAAGCGGGAGGAACTTCGTTGCCGCGAAGACGATGAAGAAGATGACGAGCGCGACGATGATGCGGTTGCGCCACTTGATCTGCTTTTTGTTCATGGGTGATGGGCCTCTCGGTGTGGAGCTGCTTTGAAAGCGAGCGGGTCTGCTGCTTGGTTGCGCGAGCTAGCGGACGATGTTGCAGTCGGGTTCGAACTTGTGGATGGCTTTCTGCGCCTCGTCGAGGATTTCGTCGAAACGGGCATCGTCGGCTACGAGCGTCATCTTCTGCATCATGAAGTTGACGGTGCACTTCTCGACGCCGGGCATCTTGCTGATGGCGTCCTGCATCTTGGCGGCGCAATTGGCACAATCGAGGTCTTCGAGCTTGAACGACTTACGCATGGGGGAGTCCTTTCCTTGGGGTTTATGTGAGCCGAAATTCGGTCGGTTCCTTATTATTCGCAGATGTGCGTCATGCCCTGGGCGAGCATGGTGTAGACGTGGTTGTCGGAAAGCGAGTAGATGACGTTTTTGCCGTCGCGCTGAAATTTCACGAGGCGGGCCTGCTTCAGCGTGCGCAGCTGATGAGACACAGCGCTTTGCGTGGCGCCGACGATTTCGGCGATGTCCGCGACGCAACGGTTGTGCCCCATGAGCGCATAGAGGATTTTGATGCGCGTGGTGTCGGCGAACACCTTGAACAGATCGGCCAGGTCGTAGAGGAGCTCTTCGTCGGGCATCTCGTCGAACAGGCAGGATGTCTCCTCGCGATTGCAACCGCAGGGGCAGGCTGCTTCGGACGGGGAGGGCTCGTTTGTGCGGGACGGGTCCACGGAGTTCGCGCTAGGTACGTTTGCTGCGTTCACGATAGACTCCGCCTCTTGCACGATGTGATTGGGGCTTTCCGTCAAGATGAATCCTTTCGCGATTTGTGTTCGCTCATTCATGTAAACATATGAGCAACTGTTCATAAGTATAGGAATACCAATCGAGCTGTCAAGGGGAGTGCGGCAAAACCCATGTGCTTTTTTGAGAGGGCAATACGAACGTTTGGGGGCAAAGCGAACGGCGGGGGTCGGTTTCTGGCAAGTCGGGGCTTTTGCGGTCACGGGGCAAAAGCGCGTTCGGTTCCCCGAGAAGTTTTCTGTCGTCGCGGTTTAGGGCTTTGCGGCGCGCCATGCAGTGGGTGAGAGCCCCGTCTCCTGTTTGAAGGCTTGGGCGAAGGCGGCTTGCTGCGGATAACCAAGGCGTTCGGCGATTTGCCCCACGGGAAGCGAGCTGCCGGCGAGTAGATCGCATGCCCGCTCAGTGCGTCGCCTGCGTACATAGGCTCCTATGGATTCGCCCGTTTCGGCTTTGAAGGCGGCGCAGAGCTTTGACCGACTCGTGTACAGGCGATCGGCGAGCTCGTCGACGCCCATACGCTTGCCTGCGTCAAGAGCGCGTTCTACGGTTGCGGCCACCTCTTCGGCGAGATCGGTGCTTGCCCGCGTGCCAGCTGCCTGTCGAGCCTGTTCGCAGGCCGCGTGCGAGCAGGCGAGTTCGGCGACCATCGTCTCTACAATGCCTTGCATATATACCTGTCCGCCCACCGCGCGGGCGCGCTCCTCGCTGAGTCGACGAAGCGTACGGCAGATGGCAGATGCCGCTTCCTCGTGCCACGGCTCGGCGAACGCTTCGAAGAGCCGTGCGAACTCAGTGGGATAGCGACTCTCTAGCTCGTTGAAAAACCCAGGCAAGAAGAGCACGGAACGCGAGTGATAGAGCTGTCCCGCGAAGAGCGGACTCTGCTCTTCGCCGCAATTGTCCTGAATAAAGCTGCACATCGCGCTGTTCGGCCATGGGCCGCGCAGCGGTTTGAGGTTCGCGGGCGTGATGCCTGCGTCGGGCATGCATGCGAGCGTCGACCTGCTGATTTCGCTTACGCAGGCATAGGGCTCGGGGGTGTATTCCGTAAGGTGCATGTCATGCGTGGGGGTGATGAAGTGCTCCATCACAAGGCAGGTGGGGGAGATGGGCATGATCCATGCTCGGCCGTTCGCTCGGTCGTTCGCCACTTCACCCGTGAAGGTGGGTCCCTTGCTTCTCAGCTCAAGGCCGAACTGCTCGAACTGCGGTGCGTAAAGCTCAGTTATGTCGGTAGGCGACCGTGACATTTGCGAAAGTGTCCCTTTCCTTTACGAAATCGTCCAACTCTGCCCCATGATGAACCGAGGCTAACATCTGAATGATAAGTTCATTACGGTTAACTATCAAGCCATTAGAAAGGATTTGCATGGCTAAGGAGAAGAAGGAGAAGAAAAAGGAAGGTGGGGGCATCGGCGAGCTGCTTGCGTACGCTGGCAATCGGAAGTTCCTCACGTACCTGGGGATGGGGTTGTCGGCGGTGTCGCAGCTCTTGAGTTTCGGCCCCTACGTATGTATCTGGTTTGTGGCTCGCGACCTCATCGCCGTGGCCCCTAACTGGGGCGAGGCTGCAAGCATCGCGACGTACGGCTGGTGGGCCGTGGGCTTTGCCTTGGCGAGCATCGTCGTTTACTTCTCGGGCCTCATGTGCACGCACCTGGCGGCGTTCCGCTGCGCCTCCAATATTCGCAAGACCACAAGTGGGCATTTGCTCAAGCTGCCGCTCGGCTACTTCGATTCGCGCGCCACCGGTGAGCTGCGCCGCATCGTGGACGGGTGCGCTGCTTCGACCGAGACGCTGCTCGCGCACATGCTGCCCGACATCTCAGGCGCTGCAGCTATGGTTGCAGGCCTGCTCGTGCTGCTCTTTGCCTTTGATTGGCGCCTGGGCGCGGCCTGCCTCATCTCGGTCGTCATATCGATTGGCGCCATGGCGACCATGATGGGCGGCAAGGGCGGCGAGTTCATGAAGGCCTATATGGGTGCGCTCGTGCGCATGAACAAGACCGGCACCGAGTACGTGCGCGGCATCCCCGTGGTCAAGGTGTTTCAGCAGACGATCTATTCGTTCAAGGCGTTCCATGACGCCATCGTTGACTACGCGCGTATGGCGCAGGACTACGCCGGCACGTTTTGCCGCACCCCTCAGGTTGCAAACCTCACGGCCTTGAACGGCCTCGCGGCGTTCTTCTTACCCGTGGCCCTGCTGCTCGCTCCCGGGGAGGCGGATTTCGCTCGGTTCGTGGCCAACTTCGCGTTCTACTCGATCTTCTCCGCTGTAGTGCCCACCGCGATGACCAAGCTCATGTTCGTGGGCGAGGCGTCGCAGATGAGCGCCGACTCGTTGGCCCGCATCAGGGGCATCATGGAGGCCAAGCCTCTCGCCGTTTCGACTGCGCTCAAGCACCCGGTGGGAAACGGCGTGCGTTTCGACGATGTGAGCTTCACGTACGAGGGGGCAGAAGGCCCCGCTGTCGACCGCGTAAGCTTCGACGCTCCCGCTGGCAGCACGCTCGCACTCGTCGGCCCCTCGGGCGGCGGCAAGTCCACGTGCGCCTCGCTCATCCCGCGCTTCTGGGATGCGACCTCGGGCCGTGTGCTTGTGGGAGGCGTCGACGTGCGCGACATCGACCCGCACGAGCTTATGGATCACGTCGCCTTCGTGTTCCAGACAAACAAGCTCTTCCGTCAGACGCTTGCCGACAACGTGCGCGCCGCGCGGCCCGCCGCCACGGACGCGGAGGTGCGCGCGGCGCTCGCCGCCGCCCAGTGCGACGACATCGTGGCGAAGCTGCCGCAGGGCATCGATACCATGCTCGGCGCCGGCGGGGCATATCTTTCCGGCGGAGAGGTCCAACGCGTGGCGCTTGCCCGCGCGATTCTCAAAGATGCCCCCATCGTCGTGCTTGACGAGGCGACTGCCTTCGCCGACCCCGAGAACGAGGCGCTCATCCAGCGAGCCTTCGCGCGTCTGGCCTGCGGCCGCACGGTCATTATGATCGCCCACAGGCTCTCGACCGTTGTGAACGCTGACAAGATAGTGGTCCTCGACCAGGGCCGCGTCGCCGAGAGCGGGACGCACGAGGCGCTTCTTGCCAGGGGCGGTCTCTATGCAAGGATGTGGGCAGACTACGAGCGGGCTGCCAACTGGAAAATATCCGCCGCGGCTGCCGATGCTGCCGTGGACGCCGTTGCTTGGAAGGGGGGCGAGGCCTAAATGTTCGCCTCATTCCAAAAGAAGTATTTCCTATCCGATAAAGGCGTCGCCGGCGTAAAACGCGGCATTTTCTGGACCACGCTCACTAATCTTATTACCATGGCCGGCATGGGTTTTCTGTTCCTGACCATGGCGGGCTTTATCGATCACTTGGCAACGGGCGCGGACCTGCCCGCCGCTGCGCCCATCGTAGTCTGCCTCGTGGTCTTTCTCGTGCTGCTCTTCGCTTCCAACTGGCAGCAGTACTACTACACCTACTGCATTTTCTACGAGGAGTGCGGCAACCAGCGCATCGAGATCGCCGAGCGCCTTCGCAAGCTGCCCCTTTCGTTCTTCGGCCGCCGCGACTTGGCCGATCTTACTGAGACTATCATGGGCGATGTCCAAACCATGGAGCATGCCTACAGCCACGTTTTGGGCGAGCTCTGGGGCGCCGTTATCGCAAGTGCCGTCGTGTTCGCGGCGTCGCTGTTCTTCTGCTGGCAGCTGGCGATCGCGGCGTTTTGGAGCATTCCCGTGGCCTTTGCCGTGCTGTATCTAACACGCGGCCCCATGACTCCGGTGTTCGATCGCGTGCGCGCCGAGAAGGTCAAGGTTACCGAGGCTATTCAAGAGACGCTCGACTGCGTTCGCGAGATCCGCGCCACCAACCAAGAGGCCCATTATCTTGAGGGGCTCAACGTCGTGATTGATGCCGAGGAGCGTGAGACCACCAAAGGCGAGCTCGCTAACGGGCTTTTGGTCAACTCCGCCTTTGCCATCCTGCGTCTGGGCATTGCCACCACGCTGGTCACGGGTGCCGCGATGGTCGCTTCCGGGCAGGTCGACTTTTTGGTGATGTTTGCCTTCCTGCTTATGGTGAGCCGTATCTATGCGCCATTTGACCAGGCGTTAATGTTAATGTCCGAGCTGTTTGTCGCCGAGTCGTCTGCCAAGCGCATGCGCTCCATCATGGAGGAGCCCGTGGCCCAAGGCAGCGAGGCGTTCGAGCCCGTGGGCCATGATGTGGTCTTTGATCACGTGGCGTTCAGCTACGGCGCAGGCGACGACGGGCGCGCTGGCGAGAAGGTCTTGACAGATGTGAGCTTCACCGCAAAGGAGGGCGAGGTCACCGCACTCGTCGGCCCGTCCGGTTCGGGCAAGTCGACGGTGAGTCGCCTGGCGGCGCGTTTCTGGGACGCCACCTCTGGCAAGGTCACCGTGGGCGGTGTGGACGTTGCAAGCGTGGATCCCGAGGTGCTGCTGCGCGATTACGCGATTGTCTTTCAGGACGTGCTACTCTTCGACGACACGGTGATGGGTAACATCCGCCTTGGCCGCCGCGACGCCACTGACGAGGAGGTCTTGGCCGCCGCACATGCCGCCAACTGCGATGAGTTCGTGAGCCGTATGCCGCAGGGCTACGACACCATGATCGGCGAGAACGGCTCCAAGCTCTCCGGCGGCGAGCGCCAGCGCATCTCTATCGCTCGTGCGCTGCTCAAGGACGCCCCCATCGTCCTTTTGGACGAGGCGACGGCAAGCTTGGACGTGGAGAACGAGACCGTGGTTCAGCAGGCGCTTTCCCGCCTGCTCGCGGGCAAGACCGTCATCGTGATCGCGCACCGCATGCGCACGGTTGAAAACGCCGATAAGATCGTAGTCCTGAAGGACGGCGTGGTCGCCGAGCAGGGCGCGCCCGCCGAGCTCAAGGCTGCGGGCGGCGAGTTCGCCCGCATGGTGGAGCTGCAGAAGGAGGCGGCGGCCTGGCGGTTGTAGGGTCGCCTCCCCCTGAAAACGACCCATGTGCGGGGGCGCCTCCTTTGAGGAAGACGCCCCTCGCACGCGGTTTTCTATTCCTGCACCTTTAGCGCCTCGGAGAGGCTGACGCGCCTGATGGATCGCGTGTGCAGGAGCGCCACGACGAGGTACGTCGCGAACCCGATCCCCACGCACGCTGCGATGGACCACCATGGCACGTAGATCTCGATGTTGCCGTTGTAGGCGAGCAGCATCGAGCGGAAGATCGCGGTGAGCGAGCCGATGATCACGGGCTGAGACAGCACGAGCGCCGCCATGACGCACAGCGTGATCGAGCGGATGTAGAGGTGAGAGATCTCGCCATCTCGATAGCCGAAGACCTTCATGTAGCTGATTGAACGGGCGCTGCGGTCGATGACGGCCTTGGTCAGCAGGTACATGAACAAAAGGAAGATGAACACGGCAAGGCCGACCATCATTCCAATCAGGCTGCTCATCATGCCGATGAACTGGTTACCGACGGCGCGCATGTCGTCGGGCGTGGTGTCGCCAGCGAAGTAGCGCGCGTCGAGGTCGAGCGTCTCGTCGCTCACGTAGCCGTTGAAGTAGGCAGTGTCGTTGCCGAAGAGCTTGTTGAAGTCCTCGATGATCAGGTAGACGTTCATGTCGGACTTCGAGCCCCAGGTGCAGTCCTCGTCCGCGTACTCGAGGGAGTAGTCCTTGTCCCCGTACTTGTCGTGGAACTCGACGTGCTGCCCTTCTTTCCAGCCGAACTTATCGAGAAGTCCGCGGCCGAAGACGACGCGGCCGTCGCCGACGTCGAGGTCCTTCCAGTAGCGCGAGTTGGGCGAGACGCCGTAGACGGTCACGGTTTCGGTGCCGTTGCCCTCGCCGCGGTCGTATTGCAGCTGGTAAACGGCGTACTTCTCGGCCTGTGCGACCTTCTCGGCGCCGTTGTCGGTGGTGTTTATGGGATGGATGTCGTCGTTGTCGGTGTCGATGTTGGAAGCTTCGTCGATAAGGTCGATCGCCTCGTCGCGGTCGCAGCCGAGGGCGCCCGCGATGTTGTCGAGGCGCGCGAAGAGGGCGTCCTTCTTGGCCTGGACCTCCTCGAGCGCGTCGCTTGCGGCCTGCATGTTGACGGCGTTAGGCGAGGTTGCGAGGGCATCGGCCGCCGCCTGGGCCGCGTCGGCCGCGGCGTCGAGCTCGTCCTCGGCGTCCTCGGCGGCGGAAAGAAGGGCGCCGTCGACGGACTGCAGGCGGTCGAGCGCCGCCCACTGTTCGCGCTCCTCGGCGCTGCCCTCAAGCTCGAGCGGGGCCTTGAGCGTGTACTGGTGCTCCGCCACGAGGCTCGTCTCGAGGTTGTCGGCGTAGTGCGTCATCGTGGGGAGGATCGCCAGGCCAAAGAGCAAAAGCAGCGAGGCGAAGGCGATGCCCACAAAGAGCGTGGCGAAGTTGCCGAGGTTGCGCAGAAAGACGCGCAGGCGGAAGCGCGCGACGAAGCCCATGCGCTCGGGTAGCCGCAGGCCTCGCTTGGTGCCGGACTTGCCGCTGGCCTCGTGACGCAAAAACTGCAGGGGCGTCTTGCCCATCTTGCGGAGAAGCCCCACGAGCGTGATGAGGATGAGCGCGGCGGCGGGAACCACAGCGCACTTCACGAAGATTTCCCAGCTCCAATACACGTGGAAAGGCGGCAGGCTGTAGGAGCCGTAATAGAGGTTGCGCATGGGCTCGGTGAAGAAGGCAATGCCGAGCGCGCACCCCAGGCCCGCCGCGAGGATGCCCACGATGGCGGGTAGCGCAAGGTAGTGAAGGACGATCTCGCGTTTGCGGTAGCCGCTGGCAAGGAGCGTGCCGATGATGGCGCTCTCCTCCTCGATGGTGGCGTTGGTGAGCACCACGAAGACGAAGGCCATGATCACGATGATGATGTCAAGCAGTGTCGTCCACATAGCGGAGTCGCCGTCCACGTCGTCGCGAGCGTAGCCGATGCCCTGGTTGGAGTCGGCATCGATAAGATCATCCACGCGCGCGTCGGCGTCCGTTAAGGCCTCGACCATGTCCTCCTCGGCATTGGTGCGGTCGGCGACGGAGAGGTTTCGGTCGTTGAAGACGAACGAGTAGGTGTAGGTGGGCGCGCCGCCTGCGTCTTCGAGAGCGGCAAAGCCGGCGTCGGTGACCTCGGCCACGCCATAAGTGATGGTATTTACCGTGAAATCGGAGTTGTTGGGAAAGAGGGCTTGGCTATCGGGTTGGGTCATGATTCCGCAGATGGTGTAGGTGCGGTCGCAGAGCTCGATTGTGTCGCCCACGGCGAGTCCGTTGTTCTTGGCGAAGACGCGGTCGACGGCGACCTCATCGTCCGCCTGGGGTTCGACGCCTTCGCAGTAGGACGCGAGGTCGACCTCGGTGCGGTGCACGTAGGTGCGCAACGTGCGCTTGGTGCCGTCGTCGCCTGCGGACTTCTTTATGTCGGCGTCTATGGAGAAGTTCTTGTGGAACGTGACGCCTCTGACGCCTTCGGCGGCATCGGCGGCCGCGTCGACCTGGGCGTCGGTCGCCTCGAACGCCGTTATCACACGGCCGTCTTCGATGGTGTACTCGTCACGCATTTCGTCGATGATGCTGCCGATGGAGTGGGCGGCAAGCAAGAAGCCCGACGTGAGGGCAATTGCGCCGCACATGAGCAGGAAGATTCCCAAGTATTTGCCGATGTTGTTCTTGAGCTCGCGAGGGAGCCGTCTGGCCAAGGGGGTCATCGCGCGCCTACCAATCGAGCTCAGAGGCGGGCACGGGCGACTCGTTGGCCTCGTCGGCGGCCAGGTGTCCGTCGCGCAGGCGTAGCACGCGGTCGGCCATGCGGGCGATGGCGGCGTTGTGTGTCACGATCACGAGAGTGCAGCCGTACTCCCGGTTCACGCGTTCCATGAGTTCGAGCACTTCTTTGGAGGTCTTGTAGTCGAGGGCGCCCGTGGGCTCATCGCACAGGATGAGGCCAGGGTTCTTCACGAGCGCGCGGCCGATGGCGCAGCGCTGCTGCTGGCCGCCGGACACCTGGCGCGGGAACTTGTTGCGGTGCTCCCAGAGGCCAAGCGAGCGCAGTAGTTCCTCCATGGGAAGGGGATTGCTCGAGAGGTGTGCCGTGACCTCGATGTTCTCCTTGATAGTGAGATCGGGCACAAGGTTGTAGAACTGGAAGACGAAGCCGAGCTCGCGGCGGCGGTACTCGCCGAGGTCCTTGCTCGAAAGCGCAGTGAGCTCGCAGTTACCGACCGAGATCGTGCCACCGTCGGCGCCCTCGAGGCCGCCGATGAGATTCAGGAAGGTCGACTTGCCCGAGCCCGAGGGGCCGAGCATGACACAGATTTCGCCGCGGTTCACGGTGGTGGTTATGCCGTCGAGCACCTGCATGCGGGCTTCCCCGTCGCCGTAGTGCTTGGCAAGGCCCTCGACGACGAGGTAGGGGGTATTTGATTTTGCCATGGTCGTTCTTTCTCGAAAAGGGCGCACGTGGCCCTTTAAGGTTGCATTCAACTAACTTATAGCGTAAAAGTTAGCCATATGCAACGCGCTTTGCCAAGTTCCCGTCATTTTTCGAGGGACCTATCGGGCTCTTCTTTCGCATTTGCTATACCGCAGCTGGGCGAAGGGGGACAGCCGAATACCCTTCTCTCGTGAGTGAATTCGTTTCATTCAGGTAAAATAACGCGAATTGGAGGGCTTCAGCCTGCGCAACGCTTTTGCTTGCGCACTTGATCGGAAAAGGGAACAGTATGGCATCAATGAAAACCGGATCGCGCTCGTCGTGGTCGGGCAAATGGGCGTTCATCTTGGCCGCTGCCGCCTCGGCGGTCGGCCTGGGAAACATGTGGCGTTTCCCGTATTTGGCGGCGAAGTACGGCGGCGGCACCTTCCTCATCACCTACCTGGTGCTGGTGTTCACGTTCGGCGTGTCGCTTTTGCTGCTTGAGACGGCGATCGGCCGCAAGACGGGCCTCTCGGCCATCGGCGCGTTCCGCCATTTTGGAAAGAAGTTCATGTTCATCGGCGTGCTGGCGTCGGTCGTGCCCTTCATCATCGTGCCGTACTACTGTATCATCGGCGGCTGGGTGACGAAGTACGCCTTCGCCTATATTGCAGCTGGACCTGCGGCTATGGCGGATGGCGGCACATTCTTCTCGAGCTTTATCACCGACGGCGTCGACAGCTCGATCTTCATGCTGATCTTCATGGCTGCGGCGTTCATCATCGTGGCGCGCGGCGTGAAGGGCGGCATCGAGAAGGCGAACCTCATCTTGATGCCCGCGCTTATCGTGATGGCCATCGCAATCGCCATCTTCACGTTGACGCTCCCCGGGGCGCTCGACGGCGCGGCATACTACCTGAAGCCGGATGTTTCGAAGTTCTCGCCGGAGCTGGTCATCGGTGCGCTCGGGCAGATGTTCTACAGCTTGTCGCTCGCCATGGGCATCATGATCACCTACGGCAGCTACCTTGAGAAGAAGGCGTCCCTGACGCAGTCCGTCACGCGCATTGGCTGCTTCGACTTGGGCGTGTCGTTCCTCGCGGGCCTCATGATCGTGCCTGCCGCGTTTGTCGCGATGGGCTCGGGCGACGCTGTCGCTCAGAACTCCGGTCCCTCGCTCATGTTCATCATCTTGCCCGAAGTGTTCGCGGACATGGGGCAGGTGGCGACCATCGTGGGATTCGTCTTCTTCCTCTTGGTGTTCTTCGCGGCGCTCACCAGCGCGATCTCACTCACTGAGACCTGCGTCTCCATCATTCAGGACGGCGCGGGCTTCTCTCGCCGAAAGTCGCTGGTGATCACTGTGGTGTTCATCGTGGTGGCCGGGCTTATCATCAACTCGGGTTACAACGTGCTCTCGTTCATCCAGCCGTTGGGCGAAGGCTCCTCGCTGCTCGACTTCGCCGACTTCATCTCCAACTCGGTCATTATGCCGATTGTTGCGCTTCTGACCTGCGTGTTCGTTGGTTGGATCATCAAGCCGAAGACGATTATCGACGAGGTGCGCATCTCTGCGCCCTTCAAGGCGGCCAAAGCCTGGTCGGTCATGGTGAAATACGTGGCGCCTGTGCTCGTGGTGGTTATCCTCGTGACTGCGCTCGCCCAGTCGCTCGGTATCATGAAGTTCTAACGGCGTTTGCAGAGGCGCTGGGCGCGTGCCGCGATGGCGGGGCGCGCGGCGAAAATGGTGCACCTTTTTGCGATGCCGCCGTCCGATTGTCGTTGTCCCGCTGCGTTTCCCCGCATCGTCTACGCAGTTCGCTCGCGCCCTGTCGACCTTACCGTCGGCAGGGCGCTTCTTTATGCCACGACGCCGCTCGCGAGGACGATGGTCGTCGTCGCGATGACGCCGAGGATGATAGTGAGCGCGTTCGCGAGCCCCGCCAAGCCGAAATCGCCGTCCGACCAGAGCGTGAAGGTCGGCCCCATGGCGCTTGCCGGTGCCCACAGGAGCATCACGATGACGATGCGCGTGGTCGCGTCGAAGGGCAGGAACGAGAACGCGAGAACGCTCGCCACGGCCGACACGACGACGCGAAGCCCGATAAGGCGCGCCACTTTCGCGAGCTTATTGCGGTCGACCTCGAAGCGGATCATAAGCCCGAGCATGAACATCGCGAGGAAAGAGTTCGCATTCGCGATGGGCGCGGTGAACTGCACGATCGCGTCAGGGATGTGGATTCCCGCCACCGCGAGCACGATGAGGATGATGTAAGCATCGAAGGCAATCGACTTCGCAAGCCTCTTCGCGACGAACCTCACCGGATGCTCGACGGGCTCTTTGCCCGCGACGAGGCCGGTGAGCGCGTAGGAGCCGCCCGTCATCATGATGGCGTTGCCCGCATCGAACAGGCAGGTGGTCACCGCAAGTTGAGCGGGGAAGAGCGTCTGCACGAAGGGCAAGCAGAAGCACCCAATGTTAAAGCCGCAGCAGTTGAGCAGGTAGAACACGCGGTCGCGGCGCTCGGAGCGGCGGGTGAGCCCGAGCACGGCAAGGTAGGGGATAAGCGCGCAGGCGAGACCGAGCGGCACGAGGATGAGCAGGTCATGGGTGAACTCCGCCGCGCCAAACGCGTGGACGATCGCGCAGGGCAGGGTGAAGGTGAATACGATCTTGCTCACGCACTGCTCGGGGCGCGGCCCAAGCGTTCGCGACCGTCCCGCAAGATGGCCGGCAACAATAATGGCGACGAACGCCGCCACCTTCAACATGACTTCTTCCATGCTTTTGAGTCACTGTCCTTCCAAAAGCAAGTAGGGGCGAACCGGTGAGAGGTTCGCCCCTGTCGTGGGGTGGTGCCTTGTGTTTTGCGAGCGGGGTGCGAACCCCACCTGAGCTGCGCTTACAGGTGCGCCTGGATAAGGCGCGGGCGGAAGCCCTTTGCCTCGAGCGCCTCGACGATTTGCTGCTTGTGCGCGGTGCCGAACGCCTCGATGGTCACGCGCAGCTCCACGGCGGCGTTGCGGTTGGTCGTGACGAACTGGTTGTGGTCGAGTCGGACGACGTTGCCCTTGCTCTCGGCGATGACCTGGGCAACGTTGACGAGCTCGCCGGGGCGGTCGGGCAGGAGCACGCTGACCGTGAAGATGCGGTCGCGCTGGATTAGGCCGTGCTGCACGACTGACGACATGGTGATGACGTCCATGTTGCCACCCGAGAGGATCGACACGACCTTCTTTCCCGTGAAGTCGAGGTGGCGCAGCGCGGCGACGGTGAGAAGCCCCGAGTTCTCCACGATCATCTTGTGATTCTCCACCATGTCGAGGAACGCCACGATGAGTTCCTCGTCTTCGACTGTGATAATCCCGTCAAGGTTTTGCTGAAGATAGGGGAAGATCTTGTCGCCCGGCTCCTGCACGGCGGTGCCGTCGGCGATGGTGCTCACATGCGGAAGCTTCACGACATGCCCCGCCTCGAGCGACGCCTTCATGCATGCCGCCCCCGCAGGTTCCACGCCGATCACCTTGATGTGCGGGTTCAAGAGCTTGGCCAGGGTCGATACGCCCGTGGCAAGCCCGCCGCCTCCGATGGGGACCAGGATATAGTCGACAAGCGGCAGCTCCTGCACGATTTCCATCGCAATGGTGCCTTGCCCAGTCGCGACGCCCAGGTCGTTGAAGGGGTGCACGAAGGTGAGGCCGCGCTCCTCGGCCAGTTCGAGCGCGCGGGCGTAGGCCTCGTCGTACACGTCGCCTGCGAGCACGACCTCAGCGCCGAGCGCTTTGGTGCGCTCCACCTTGATATAGGGGGTCGTTGCGGGCATGACGATGGTGGCGGGCACGCCGTAGCGCTGTGCCGCGTAGGCCACTCCCTGCGCGTGATTGCCGGCCGACGCGGTGATGAGACCGCGCTTGCGCTCGTCGTCTGAGAGCGTGCTGATCTTGTAGTATGCGCCACGCACCTTGTAGGCGCCGGTGCGCTGCATGTTCTCCGGCTTGAAGAAGACGCGGTTGCCCGCTATCTCGCTGAAGTGCGGGCTCTCGATGAGCTTGGTCTCCTGGGTGACCTCGCGAACTTTGTGGGCCGCCTGCTCGAAGGCGGGCAGGGTGAGCATTTCCTGAACTTCGTCCGACATCGTTTTTCCTTGCATTTCTCAATGGTTCATAAGCGTCCATCACTATAATCGTCACATGCGAGAAAACCACGCAATATTTTTCGAATATGGCGAACTTTAGAAAGAAGGCACAATATGAAAACCATCTCCACCGCAAACGCGCCGGCGGCAATCGGTCCCTATGCCCAGGGCAACATCGCGGGCGGTCTTCTGTTCGCGAGCGGCCAGATTCCGCTCGACCCCGAGACGGGCGAAATCGTGGGCTCGACCATCGAGGAGCAGACTGCTCAGGTCATGAAGAACGTGGCTGCGATCCTCGAGGCGGCAGGTACCGATTTCGACCACGTGGTGAAGACGACGTGTTTCTTAAACGATATGAACGACTTTGCCGCCTTCAACGCCGAGTACGCGAAGTCCTTCGGCGAGGTGCGCCCCGCGCGCTCGGCCGTGGCGGTCGAGAAGCTTCCCAAGGGTGCGCTTGTGGAAGTCGAAGTGATCGCTGAGGTGAACTAGCCTCCTTGCGGAAGCGGTTCGGCGTATAATGGTGCTGCAGGGTTCGCGTGCGAGCATTGCGCGAACGGTCGTTTGAAAGGAGCACCTCATGCTGTACAGCAAGATTATGGTTCCCTACGATGGTTCCGAGCACGCGAAACATGCCCTCGAATATGCGAAGGGCCTCGCGGCGACCTCCGATGCGAAGATCGCGATCGTGCACGTGGTGCCTTCGGGCGTCATGGGCGTCGACCAGATCGGCACGGAGGGGTCCCTTGACGGTGTCCCGTTCGGCATGCTGAACTACGAACAGTACGAGGGCGTGGTTCGGGCGGCGCTTGACCAGGCGAAAGAGAAGGTCACGGAGAATCTGGCGGGCCTTGTCGAGGACATCGCCGACATCGTGACTATCGATGTTGTCGCAGGAACCGCTCCCGCCGAGGCGCTTGCGCGCTACGCTGACAAGAACGGCTGCGACTTGATCGTCATGGGCCGACGCGGCCTGGGCGCCATTCGCGGCATGCTCGGAAGCGTGAGCTTCGGGCTTCTGCGCTCGACGGATGTTCCCGTTTTGACGGTAAAATAGGTAAATAGGATTCTAACTTTCATGACTGCACTTGATTTCTCGACTCTCGCGGGTGAGGGAGCAACGATTCGCCTCGCCACCAAAGAGGACATTCCCGCCATTTGCGACCTGCGCGTCGCCCAATCACTCGAGTACTGGGGGGTGAACCCCGGCCAGTCGGAGCTTGCCCATTTCCGAAGCGAGACCGAGGCTCATCTCAGACGCACGCTCGGCGAACGCGTGATGTTCTTGTTCGTCGAGGAGGACGGTGAGATTGCGTCCATGTCCGGCGTCGAGGTGTTCGATCGCCTGCCGACTTTCGGCGGCGTGTCCGGCGTGCAGCGCACGGCGACGGTGGTCGCCTGCTACACGCGCCCCGAGTTCCGCGGTCACGGGCATATGGCTGCTATGTTGAGCGCGTGGCCGCTCGTTGCGATGCGCGCGGGGGTCGATGCGATCTATGTGGAAACGCGCAATGCGACGATGCGCCACGTTGCCGAGAAGACCGGCTACGAGCATGCCTCCGATCGCTTCAGGATGACGATCGAGGTGGAAGTCGACTAAAGATTGCCGACCGAGCACGGCTGACGTTTGCGAACTGAGCCTTCATGCGGCGATAGGGGTTGAGGCCTCTATCGCCGCTGTGCGTTTCGGGGCTCTTGCGCGAGGGGCGGCAAATTCCCGACCCCTCCCGCTACCCGATGAGGGCGCTGTGGAAGAACAGGGTCGAGTTGAGAAGGTCGTCGAACGCGGCGAAGACGACCTTCTTCGTTTCGCGAAGCGACATCCCCTGGGCGCGGCATTGGCTGAACATGCCGAACAACCCGTTGCACACGAGCGCTGCCGTGAGCGGCGAGGGGTATTTCGGCTCGAGCGCGTTGCGGTGATTCTGCACGTAATTTTCCACGACACGCACCACGTGGTTGAAGCATGCCGAATGCAGGTAGGGGTTCTTCGTCGACGAGCAGTGGATGAAGATGCCGTCCCTTTGCTCGAAAACGCTGAAGATGCAGGTCAGCAGGTTGCGATAGCTGTTGGTGGGAATCTTGCGCGGATTGTTCTCCGCCTGGAGCGCGCGATAGCGTTCCTCGGCCTTCGCCATGTCGTCGCGGAACAGCTCGTCGGCGAGGGCATACTTGTCGTCGTAATAGGTGTAGAAGGTGATGCGGCTTACGTCGGCGGCGCGGCACAGCTCGGTGACGGTGATCTTCTCGAAGGGCATGGTCGCGAGCAGTTCGACGAGCGTGCGTTTGATGGTGCGCTTTGTCTTCACGACGCGTTTATCCATATCGACCTCACATTGCGCCATAACTGTATAAGTAACTGACATTCTGTCTGGCATTGTAGTTGTTACGGCAATTGGCTTGGCGTACCTTTAATGCGAAACAGACAAGCTACGGAAAACCGTCGAGCGTCGCCGGCATCGGGCGCGCACGGGCGGCAAGGGGGAACTATGGTGCGCAGGGTCGTCGTCGACTCTTCGGCGAATTTGTTCGTCGCAGGTACACAGGATATCGTGTCGGTGCCGATGAAGGTGCGCGTGGGGGAGCGGGAATTTCCCGACGACGCGAACCTCGACGTGGGGGAGCTCATCGAGGCGTTCTCGGACGAGGCGGCCGAATCGAGTACGTCGTGCCCGAACATCGCGGAATGGACGTCCGCGTTCGCAGGCGCGGACGAGATTGTCGCTCTTGCCCTCACGAGTAAGATTTCGGGCGGGTTCAACTCAGCGCAGGCCGCCGCGAAGCACTACCTGTTCGACCACCCCGAGGCGAAGGTGTTCGTGCTTGATTCCTTGACGACCGGCCCTGAGCTGGAACTTCTCGCGCAGCACGCCAACGAGCTTGCGCAAAGTGACAGGGACTTCGACGATTTGACGCATGAGCTGCGCCGTTACGCTTCGCGCACGCACCTCATGTTCTCGCTCGAGCGCATCGACAACTTCGTGCGCAATGGGCGCGTAAGCCCGATCGTCGCGAAGGTCGCGGGCGTGCTCGGCGTGCGCATCGTCGGGCAGGCGAGCGAGGAAGGCGAGCTTGGCGTGCTCAACAAGGCGCGCGGAGAGAAGCGCGCGCTCAAGCAGCTTTTCGAGAATATGGAGACCGTGGGCTTCGCCGGCGGCCGCGTGCGCATCAGACACACCGAGAACCCGAAGATGGCCGAGGCGCTCGCGGCGAAGATTCGCGAGATCTGGCCTTCATGCGACATCCGCATCGGCGCCAACCGCGGCCTGTGCTCCTACTACTGCGAGCCCGGCGGCGTTCTCGTGGGCTTCGAAGGGTAGCCCAGCCCAATACCGCGATCCCCGCAGCCCCGCTTGTCCCTCGTTGGAATATGGGACAGCGGGGCTTTTCTGTTTTAAAATGCTGCTGATTCCCGTTGTCCAGAATAAAAATATTCACGAATATAGCTGAACGACAACGATTTTCCTTGACTATATACCTACAAATAAATAATCTAAGTATCGGCACATCGAAAAGGGATAGGGCGATGCATGCTTGGTTTTAATTCGCGCAAGCTAGAGCCGCTTCGCAAGACGATGTGCGGCAGGCCTTCGCCTTCCGGCGGGGCTCGTATTCGACCACTTAATGGGAGGAACACATGAAGAAGCAGGTACGCTTGGTGCTGTCCGCCGTGCTCGCGCTCTCGCTCGTCGGGGCGTTCGCGATGTTCGGCTGCTCCAGCAACAACACCACCACGGAGAAAAAGGACGATACCGCCAAGACCGAACAGGCCGAGCCGGTTGAGATCCAGGTCTTCGCCGCAAATTCGCTCTCCAAGGCCATGGAAGACATCCAGAAGGCCTACATCGAGGACGGCCACGACAACGTCACCTTCAAGGACACGCAGTACAAGTCTTCCGGCGAGCTCAATGAGATGCTCGGTGCCGGCTCCTACGCCGACCTGCTCATCTCCGCTTCCAAGGGCTCCATGGACACCGCGGTTTCCAAGGGCTATGTGGATGAGTCCACGCGCGTCGACATGTTCAAGAACGATCTCGTGATGGTGTCTAAAGAAGGTGCCGAGATGAAGGACGTCACGCTGCAGGACATCGCTGATGGCAAGTACACCATCTGCGTCGGCGACGACTCCGTTCCGGCAGGCAACTACGCTGCCCAGTCTCTCTCCACCGTTGGCGTGTACGCGCCGGCTGGCGACGACGAGGGCAAGACCGGCAAGGACATCACCGGCAAGGGCGGCTCCTACAACACCGATATGGTGAAGGACGGCAAGGTCGTTCTGGACACCTCCGTCGGCAACGTCTGCAAGCATGCGCAGTCTGGCGACGTCGACATCGCGTTCGTGTACACCTCCGATGTGTATCGCTTCGGTGGCGTGCAGGTCGTCGGCACCGTTCCGGCCGATACCCACAAGAACATTGTGTACCCTGGTGCCATCACCAAGGACTGCACGAACGTTGAGGCGACCCAGGAATTTCTGGATTGGTGCCTGAACAGCGAGAAAGCTCAGAAGATTTGGCAGGACTGGGGCTTCGAGTTGGCGTAGTATAATCTTCGCTAAGAAGGTTCGTCTTGAAGTAGCAATCTGGGGATGGGCGACGCGAATCGCTCATCCCCTTTCTTGTCCATGGGGTGCAAGGAGAAGGGGTTCCATGCGCGCGAGAAAGTTTATCGCAAGTCTTGTTCTGTCAGCCGCGCTTGCGGTTGGCGCGCTGCCGAGCGCGGCGTTCGCTGACGACGCGCTCGGCGATGTCGACAGCCCGCGGACGCCGACGGCAACAACTACGACGACGTCGAGCGCTGCCGATTCGGTTTCGGATGAGTCCGCGTCGGACGCCGAGGCGGCGACGGACGGCGTCGAAGTGTCGAGGGAGGGCTCGGCGGCCCTGAAGGCCGGGGCAAGCTTTGCGATAGGCGATTTCTCACGTGCTCAGAAGGGCTCGAACCGCGCGATCGACGGCACGTATTACGGGTATTCTTACCTGGTCGGCCAGGAAGAGGGTTCATTCGCGCAGGTGGTTGCAGCCGACAAGTACGTTGTTGCCTACGTTCCCGCTGCCGCGGCTGCGAAGCTCGGCCTCGACGTGCGGAGCGTATCCGACCAGGCGCAACTGAAAAGCTACTTCGTCGCGCTCGACGAGGGGCAGGCCATGGGGTCGGCCAAGCTCTCCGAGTACGACACGTGGTACTTCACAAGCGACACGACGTTCGACAAAGATGGTGTTCGCTTCACGTTTGACCAGGTCATCAATGGCAATGTCTACGCAAGCGTCATCGGTGTCGACGGGTCTGACCTCACCGATTCGGAGAATTCCCTCTACATGAAGCCGTCGTTCGGGGACTTCGGCAAGCTAACCTCGCCCGACGCGGTGAGCATCGAGAAGGCCCCCGAGGGGCTTGCTGCCGTGGGCGAGTTCCTGTCGAACCTTGACTGGAGCCCTCTGTGGGTCTCGCTTCGCACCACGGGCATCGCCATCGTGTTCATCGTCATCCTGGGTCTTTTGGCGGCGTATTTCTGCCTGAACCTCTCCCCGCGTGCGAAGAGCATCTTTGACGCCATCTTCACCATCCCGATGGTGCTGCCGCCAACCGTGTGCGGATTCATCCTGCTGTTCGTATGCGGCTCGAACACAGCGTTCGGCCAGTTCTGGATCGACATCGGTTTCCCGCTGATCTTCAGTCCCGTAGCCTGCGTCATCGCTGCCGTGGTCGTGGCGTTTCCGCTCATGTACCGCAATGCGCTCGGCGCGTTCGAGGGGCTTGATCGCAACATGCTCGACGCCGCCCGCACGCTTGGCTGGTCGAACGCGAAGATCTTTCGCAAGCTGATGCTTCCCCTGTCGTGGAGCTCGATTGCGGCGGGCATGGTGCTCGCCTTCGCTCGCGCGCTCGGCGAGTTCGGCGCGACGCTGTTCATGGCGGGCAACTACATCGGCATCACGCGAACCATCCCAATCGCCATCTATTTCGAATGGATGAACGGCAACGATTCCACTGCGTGGTTCTGGACATTCGTCATCATCGTGTTCAGCCTGATCGTCATCGTGTTCATCAATCTGTGGTCCAACCACACCACGAAGTACCGCAAGAGGGAGCAGAAGTAGATGAGCCTTGAAGTAGACATCCGCAAGAAGTTCAAGGGCTTCGAGCTGCATAACGCGTTTTCCGCCGGGACGGAGACGCTCGGCCTTCTGGGCGCGTCCGGTTGCGGCAAGAGCCTCACCATGCGCTCGATTGCGGGAATCGAGCGGCCCGATTCGGGGAAGATCGTCGTGAACGGCACGGTATTTTTCGACAGGGCGCCGGGGAAGAAACCCAAGGTCGACCTGACGCCGCAGCAGCGCAAGACCGCGCTTTTGTTCCAGAATTACATGCTGTTTCCGAACCTGACCGTCGCGCAGAACGTGGCGGCGGGCATCGGTAAGGACGTGAGCGCGGCCGACCGCGATGCCGCCGTAGCGTGTGAGCTCAAGCGCTTCGGGCTCGAGGGCTTCGACAAGCGCTATCCGGCGCAGCTCTCCGGCGGTCAGCAGCAGCGTGTCGCTCTGGCGCGCATGCTTGCGGCGCGTCCGGGGATCCTCATGCTCGACGAGCCGTTCTCCGCGCTCGACGCGCACCTGAAGAGCGTGCTCGAGCAGAACCTCGTCAGCCTGTTCGATGCGTTTGACGGCACCATCCTGTATGTGAGCCACGACATCGACGAGGCGCTTCGCTTCTGCGACCGCATCGCTGTGGTGGAGGATGGCCACGTCATGGAGATCGGCACGGGTGACGACTTGGTGAACAACCCGCAGAGCCAGGCGGGTATTAAGCTTTCGGGGTGCAAAAACGCGACGCGGGCGGAATACGTGGACGCCCATCACGTGCGCCTGCCGCGCTGGGGCATCACCGTGGAGACGTCCCGCGAGGTATCCCGGGAAGTCAAGTGTCTGGGTGTGCGCGCTTTCTATCTCGAGCGAGCTGACGGCCCTGGCGAGAACGTCTACCGCGCGCGCGTCGATCGCGTGAGCGACTCGCGCTTCGAGCGCACGGCTCTTCTGGGTTTCGTGGACGCTTGCCGCGACGAGCGGGAAATCCTCGATCGCAACGAGGACGAGATGAAGTACCTGCACCAGCACATGTTTTGGCGCGTGGACAAGCTGCGGGCCGATGAGGCGAGCCTTCCCAGCGAGGGTGAGGAGCTTTGGATTCGCATTCCGAAGGACCGCGTCTACCTTGTGTCGCGGTAGCGTTAGCTCGGGGGGGTTGCGAGTCGCTTTCGGGCGCAGGGCGTGTCCTGCGCGCAGTTCCGCAGCGAAGCGAGGACTGTTTGAGCACGGGATATGCCCTGCGCCCGAAAGCGGGGGAGGGACGGCCTCGCCTTCCCGTGCTTCGTCTTCTACCCGATGACCATGACGAGAATCGGTATCGTGATGATCGACAGCACGGTGGTGACGAAGGTTCCTTGCGCCATGGTGCGCGAGTCGCCGCCGTATTGGTAGCACAGCATCGTGCCGTTCGTGGCGACCGGCATCGCGCACAGCACCACCATGATGTCGATGAGCATCGGGTCGACCGGCACGAGACGGAAGAGCGCCCACACGATGAGCGGCGAGATGATGAGGCGCGCGAGGGACGCGATCCACAGGCGCGGACCGCCGATGAGTTTGGAAACCGGCAGGTCGGCAAGCGACGAGCCGATGATCAGAAGCGCGCCCGGCGTGGTGAAGGAACCGAGCGTCTCGGCGGCGTCGCCGATGATGGGCACGCTGTGCACGTTCAAAAGCGTGAGGACGATAGCGATCGCGCAGGCGATGTTCGCTGGGGTGAGGAAGGTTTTAAGCCCCATCTTCACTTTTGCGCCGCGGCCGGAGTCCTGCGCGATGAACCAGACGCCCATCGTGAACACGAGGAAGTTGAACGGCAGGTTGAAGATCGAGCCGTAAATCAGCGTCGAGGGCCCGAAGATGGCCGAGAGCACGGGGAACCCGATGAAGCCGACGTTGCCGAACGTGAGCATAAAGCGGAATACTCCCCTGTGCCCGTCGCGGACGCCGAGGAGCTTCGTGACGAGGAACGCGAGCGCGGTCATGATGGCGAAGCTTACGATCGACAGCCCCATGGTGATGAGAATCTCGGTCGATTCGGGAAGCGAATCGGCGGTGAGCACCGAGCCCAGAATCATCGCCGGCAGCGCCGTATTCAAGATGAGCTTTGACAGGCCTTTGTCGATGGCCTTATCCATGACGTGGGCTTTCTTCGCGATATATCCAATCGATATATCGAAGAACAAAATGACCATCGTGCCGAGAATGCTGAGAAATTCGCCGTCCATACCAGTTGTGCCTCCGTGCAGGTGATGTGCTTCTAGGAAAAGTGCCGCACGATAATAACGCCGCTCGCGCCGCCACAAGAAAAATATGCAGACCTGTTCGGTGGATGGAGTAAGCTGTGTCGGCTTAGTGAAGATGGACGTTTTTGGGACGCCCTCGGAAAGGAAGTGGTGCTCGTGTCGATGAGGTTTTGGGTTCCGCTTGTGGGGATGACGCTTTCGACCTTCGTGTTCAACACGTCGGAGTTCATGCCCATCGGCCTGCTCACCGACATTGCCGCGGATTTCAATATGACCGAGTCGGCGGCGGGCATGCTCATCTCTGTGTACGCATGGGCGGTCATGATCTTGTCGCTGCCGCTTATGCTCTGCGTGACGAAGGTGCCGCCGAAGCGCCTGCTGCTCGGCGTGATCGTCCTGTTCGGCATTTGCCAGCTGCTCTTGGCGGCGTCGGTCAACTTCTGGATGCTTATGGCGGCGCGCATCGGCGTTGCCGCAGCTCATGCGGTATTTTGGTCGATCATCACTCCGCTCGCGGTGCGTGTAGCCCCCTCCTCGAAAGCCTCGCTCGCGCTTTCCATGGTAGGCATGGGAACGTCGGTCGCTATGATCTTCGGCCTACCGTGCGGGCGCATGCTCGGCCTTGCCATCGGGTGGCGTGCGACGTTTCTCACCGTCGGAATCGTGTCGTTCGCCATCGTCGCATGCCTTGCGTTCGTGTTCCCCAAGCTCGACGCGGGGAAACCCTTCACGCTGGGGAAGCTGCCGAGCCTTCTGCGCACCCGCTCGCTTCTGAGCATGTACCTCGTCACCATCATCGTGATCACGGCGTACTTCACCGGCTACGGTTACATTGAGCCGTTCTTCCAGCAGGTCGCGGGCCTGCCCGACGACGCGATCACCTTCGCGCTCGTGCTTTTCGGCGCGGCGGGCCTGGTGGGGAGCTTGCTGTTCGCCCGCTTGGGGCACGTGACGCTTGCGACGTTCATCCGCTTCGCGTGCGTCGGCATCACGGCGGCGCTTTTGCTTATGGCGCCCGCGGCGACGGGCGGTGAGGTCGCGTCGTGCCTTGTGTGCGTGCTGTGGGGGCTTGCGGCGTCGCTGTTCAACGTGTCGTTCAACGCCGCTGTCATCAAGTGCGCGCCAGATGGTGCGAGCTCGGTAGCCATGTCGATATACTCGGGGCTTTACAACCTTGGAATCGGCACGGGAACATGGCTTGGCGGTATGGTTACCGCGAACGCGGGGATCGGGCTCATCGGGTATGTGGGCGGCGTTCTTGCGCTGGTGGGGCTTGCCTACTGTTGCCTGCGCTTCGTGGGGCTCCTCCGCCAGGTTCGTCATCCGTCGATCGGGTAGCTTCGATTTGCGAGATTGCCCCTGGGCGCGGCGGCGTACCCCGTGCTCAAACAGTCCTCGCTGCGCTGCGGAACTGCGCGCGGGGCACGCCGCTGCGCCCAGGGGCTTGGTAATCTGGCTCGCTCGACCCAACCACGACAGCGGCTCCGTGCTCAAACAGTCCTCGCTTCGTTGCGGAACTGCGCGCGGCACGCCGCCGCGACTAGGGGCATGCGGTTGGGGGTGGGCGCTTGGAATAATGTTGCTGCGTGACAAGAATTCTCGAATCGTCTTATATGGTAGCGCTCCGACCACAGTTGCGCGGTGCCTTGCCTTCTTGGAGTATACTAGGCAACTGTGAATGAACTTGTAGGAGGGGAATATGAAGGACGGTCATGGCCGCGTAATCGATTACCTGCGTATATCGTTGACGGACCGCTGTAATTTCCGCTGCGTGTACTGCATGCCCGAAGAGGGAGTGCAGCAGCTCTCCCATTTCGATATTCTGCGAATCGAAGAGGTTGAGCAGGCGGTTCGCGTCGCGACGACGATCGGCATCAAAAGCGTGCGCCTGACAGGCGGCGAACCGACGGTGCGCAAGGGGCTTGTCGACCTGGTGCGCAACATCGCGGTGATGCCTGAAATCGAGAACGTCTCGATGACCACGAACGGCGTGCTCTTGCCGCGCATGGCTGTCGATTTGAAGGCGGCGGGGCTTTCGCGCGTGAACCTATCGCTCGACACGCTCGACGCTGAGAAGTTCCACAAGATCACGCGCTGCGGGTCGCTCGACGACGCGCTTCGCGGCATCGATGCAGCGCTTGAGTCGGGATTCAACCCCGTGAAAATCAATGCGGTCGCACTCCGCTCGCTCGCGGACGGCTTCCTCGATTTCGCCAAGCTCTCGATCGACCGCCCGTTGCACGTGCGCTTCATCGAGCACATGCCCATCGGCGATGTCTCTGAGGTCGACGGTATCAGCTGGGGCAAGGACGGCGTCATTTCCTGCGAGGAAGTGTTCAACATCATCAACGAGGGCGCTCGCGCGCAAGGTTTGGGCGAGCTCGTTCCGGCGGGGGAGGACAAGCCAATCGGCTGGGGTCCCGCAGAGTACTATCATTTCCCCGGCGCCGCGGGCACGGTGGGCTTCATCAGCCCGCTCTCGCGCCACTTCTGCAGCAAGTGCAACCGCCTGCGCCTGACGGCTGACGGCAAGCTGCGCCCGTGCCTGTTCTCCGATGTGGAATACGACCTGCGCACCGCGCTGCGCGAGGGCACCGAGGAAGACCAGCGTGCCGTGTTCCTGCAGGCCCTCGGTGCGAAGCCCGATGAGCACCATGACAAGGTGGGCACCGAGCGCGGTATGAGCCAGATCGGCGGCTAAGGTTTTCAGAAGGCTGTGCGGCACTTCGGTGCCGTACGGCTTTCGCCAGCTTGCCATATCGTTTAGAATCACGGGCGTAACGGACGTTTTTCGAAAGGAATTCACCATGAGTGGCGATACTCATTTGACGCACATCGACGAGAAGGGCGACGTCCGCATGGTCGACGTGTCCCAAAAACCGGACACCGAGCGCATTGCGATCGCAGAGGGCTTCATCTCCATGCACCCCGAGACGCTGGCGCTCATCGTGGAAGGCAAGGCTGCGAAGGGCGACGTTTTGGCGTGCGCGCGCGTGGCGGGCGTGATGGCGGCCAAGCAAACGAGCACGCTCATCCCGATGTGCCATCCGCTGAATATCACGAAAGCCAAGGTAGAATGCACGCCGGTGCTCGAGGGCGAGCGCGAAGACGGCCGTGTGGGCATCCATGTCACCACGACGACGGGCGTCACCGGCAAGACCGGCATCGAGATGGAGGCCCTCACGGCGGCGAGCGTCGCGTGCCTTACCGTGTACGACATGTGCAAGGCGGTCGATCGCGGGATGGAAATCTCCGAGATTCGCCTTCTCAAGAAGGATGGCGGCAAGACAGGCTTGTGGCTTCGCGGGGAATCCGAGTAGCCGAGGTGCAAGCGGTGCCGACCGCTTAGCTGAGTTTGTCGGCTGACGGGCCCGTCCGTGCTTTTTCGCGCGGTTCGGGCCCGTACTATTTGCGTGTGCGGGCACTTTCTTGCTGGTAGGGTTCTCGTGCAGTGGGGCTTCGCGTCTTCCGGTGGGAGCCCCTCCGTCGATGCTTCTCGTGCGGTTAGGCCCCGCACTTTCCCGTGTGCGGGCATTGTCCGTAGGTTCTCTTCCGCGCTCGGCTTGTTAACCTTCTCGCAACGGAAGACTCTTATGATTAAGTGTTGCTGGCCGAGCCGTATTGGCCTTGGCTGGCGTCTCGAAGAATTGGCGAAGGGGGGCTCGTGCATAGCATCCTATTTATATGCCACGGCAATATCTGCAGGTCGACCATGGCGCAATTCGTTATGGAAGACATGGTGCGCAAAGCTCGTCTTGGCGGGAAGTTCTCGATCGACTCCGCAGCAACGAGCACCGAGGAAATCGGCGAACTGCCTCATCCGGGCACGCTGAAAAAGCTTCGTGAACAGGGGATTTCCACACATGCCCATCATGCGCGGCAGGTGCGGGCAACCGAATACGGAGAGTGGGACCTTTTCGTCTACATGGACAGGGAAAACCTGCACGGCCTCGAGTCTATTTTCGGCGGCGACCCGCAGAAGAAGTTCGTGCGCCTGCTCGATTTCCTTCCCGATGACGACCCCCGCCACGGCAAGGACGTGGCCGACCCGTGGTACACCGGCAATTTCGACGCGACTTATCGAGACGTCGTCGCCGGGTGTCGCGGTTTGCTCTCAAAGCTGGAAGGCGAGCGTTAGAGGCCGCGCCAGGAACGCAAGCATGCGGCCGTGGTGCTTAGGCAGGCTTTCAAAGTGGTCGTTTTCGGATAGCCTGCGCCTGCAGTGCCGATACCAGTTCCAGGCGCTGTGAATCAGTTGCGGGACGGGGGATTCGCGAGTGAGTCTTCCGCCCTTTTTAAATCGCTATTGTGTCGTAGTCGAGGTTGAAGTCGGTTCTCAGCCAGGTGAAGAAATCGTCGCAGTCGAGCACACGAACGAGGTCGCTTTCGAAGTCCTCCCTGTTCCGGGTGATGATGCTGTCGGCTTGTATGCTCAGTGCAACTTCGAAGAGGAGCCTGTCTTCGGGGACTTTCCACGAAGACGCAATCATTTTGTCGATTTCCCGCTCGCTTACGGCGAATACGCTCACGAATGTTCGCAGGCCTTGAATTCTTTCGCGCGTCTCGGGGATAAGGGAGGGCTTTCCTCCTTCGGAAAGGATATAAATCAAATCCGTCATCTGGGATGACGAGATCCATAGGTCGAATTCTCCGACCCGCCCCGCAATCATGAGAAGTCGCGCTTGCTCGTAAAACGGTTCTCGTTGGTTGAGGAAATCGATCACGATGTTCGTATCGAGAAGCGCTTTAATCTTGCCCATGGCTACATCAATCCGCGAGACGCAAGACGCTCGGCCCTAATTTGGGCTTTGGTCATGTCGTCGAACCTTGAGCTTGTCTTACGCGAAAGCGAATCGACGAATTGAGCGGCGACTTGGATGCGCTCAACTGGCGGAGTTGCCTGCGCGTCGGGGAGAAGAAACGTGGCGTCTTGCTCGCTGATGATCCGATCGTACATAAGGTTGATGGCTTGCGAGGCAGTAAGCCCAGCTTGCGCGAGCACCTGCGCCCCACGTTCCTTCTTGTAGTCGTCCATTCTTCCGGTAACCATCGATGTTGGCATAACGTCCTCCTCGCTTTTGTACAACAATAATTGTACAACATAGAGAATGTCAAGGGGATTCGTCGCGATGGTGACAATTTTCTCTTCTGCAAATTGCGTGCGGGTGGGGCGTGGGGTATTTGTGTAGCTTGCCCTCTGTGCTAAACTATGCGGCTGGTATTTGCATTATCGGAAGGGACGTATATGTCAGGTCACTCAAAATGGGCTACAACGAAGCACCGCAAGGCTGCCCAGGACGCTAAGCGCTCTGCTTTGTTCTCCAAGCTTTCCCGTAACATCACTGTTGCTGCGAAGGAAGGTGGCGACCCGAACCCCGAGAACAACGCGTCGCTCGCCGCTGCTATCGAAAAGGCGAAGGGCTACTCCCTGCCGAAGGACAAGATCAAGACCGCTATCGACAAGGCTTTCGGTTCTGGCAAGGACGCCGCGAACTACGAAACCGTTCAGTATGAAGGCTACGGCCCGGCTGGCGTCGCTATCTTTTGCGAGGCTCTGACCGACAACCGCAACCGCACCGCGGCTGATGTGCGCAGCGCGTTCACCCATGCGGGCGGCTCGCTCGGCACTTCCGGTTCCGTGTCGTTCCAGTTCGAGCGCAAGGGCCAGATCATGGTCGCCAAGGAAATCGAGACCGGCGACAAGAAGAACCCCATCGGCCCGAACGGTGCTGCCGCTGACGAGGACGAGTTCATGATGGCCGTCGCCGAGGCTGGCGGAGACGACTACGAGGATGCCGACGAGGAGTGGATCGTCTACACCTCGCCGTCCGACCTCATGTCCGTGAAGAAGGCTATTGAGGAGCAGGGTGTTCAGGTGAAGGGCGCCGAGCTCACCATGATTCCGTCCACGCCGACCGAGGTGTCCGTGGCGGACGCCAAGAAGGTCATGCGCCTCATCGATCGCCTCGAAGAGCTGGAGGACCTCCAGAACGTCTATCACACGATGGACATCACCGACGAGATCGCCGAGGCTTTGGAAGAAGAATAGTCCTGTGGACTATTCTTTCCCCATCTAGGCGCCCGAGCGGGCGCGCCCTGCTCGCGCGAAGCATCGAGCGGGGCGGGGAAGCTTTCCGGCTTTGGGAATGGAATTGTAAGGCGGCTCCGAAGGGGGCCGCCTTTTGCGTTTCTTGCGAAGGGAAACGCGAAAGGATGTTCGCATCTCAAATTAGTATGATACAATACCGAACAAACGTTTGGGAATGCAGGGGAGCACAATGGCAACGCGCGAGCGCATCATACTCGGGATTGACCCAGGCCTGGCGAACACGGGCTGGGGAATCGTGTCGCAGCGCGGCGCCAAGCTCTCGTGCATCGCATACGGTTGCGTGTCGTCGCCCGCGCAGGTCGAGCTCTCCTTGCGTCTTCGCAAGATCCACGAGCAGATCGGCGCGGTGATCGATCGCTTCAAACCCACGTGCGTGGGAATCGAAACGGTATGGTTCGGGCAGAACATCACTGCGGCGTTCGCAACGGGCCAGGCGCGCGGCGCGGCGCTCGTCGCCTGCGCGGAGGGGGATCTCAGCGTGGGGGAATTCACGCCTCGTCAGATCAAGCTTGCGGTGGTGGGCACGGGCACTGCCGACAAGGAACAGGTGCAGTACATGGTAAGCCAGCTGCTCTCGCTCGATTCGGTGCCAAGTCCCGACCACGCCGCCGATGCGTTGGCCGCTGCCATCTGTTACACCACCCACGAAGGCTTCGGCGGACTTGCGAAGTAAGGAGCAAGTATGATCGCGTTTCTCAAGGGAAAGCTCGCCGGCAAAACGCCGCAAGTCGCCTATATCGACGTAAACGGCGTGGGGTATGCTGTCTTCATGTCGGCAACGGCGCTCTCTAAGCTGCCGGAATCCGGCGGCGCCGTCACAGTGCTCACGTATCTGCAGGTGAGCGATGCGGGAATCGCGCTTTACGGGTTCCTCTCAGAAGAGGAGAAGGCCACCTTCGAGCGCCTGATCGGCGTGACCGGCGTCGGGCCGAAGGTCGCGCTGGCGGCGCTTTCCACGTTTTCCCCGCGCGCGCTGGCGGACGCTGTTGCCGCGCAGGACGTCGCTCTCGTGCAGAAGATCCCCGGCGTGGGCAAGAAGAGCGCATCGCGCATTATCCTCGAATTGAAGGGCTCCTTCGACGCGAGCTTCGAAAGCCTGCTCTCCGAGCCTTCCACGCAAACGATTCTCGATGACAGGCTGAAAGGCGCAACCGAAGCGCTTCTCTCCATGGGATTCACCTCGCAGGAGGCAGAATTGGCGTTGAAGGGGGCTCCTGAGGGTGCGACCGAGGCAGCGCTGTTACAATATGCCCTTAAGCGACTGGGTACGGCTCATTAGATGAAAAGGACGCAATGGCGGACGGTGTTCAAATAGAGGGAATGGTCTTCGAGGCAGCAACTGCAATGCAGGGGGGAGCGTCCCCGTCTGCAAGCGATCGCGCGGTGGCGCCCAACTTGCAAGAGGACGATCTTGCGCTCGACCGCAGCCTGCGCCCGAAGAAGCTTTGCGACTACTTGGGGCAAACCAAGGTGAAGGAGTCGCTCGCTATCCTTATCGAGGCGGCGCAGCAGCGCAAGGAATGCGCCGACCACATCCTGTTTTCCGGGCCTCCGGGGCTTGGCAAGACCACGCTTGCCACGGTGGTCGCCAACGAGCTCGGTGCGAACATCCGCACGACGAGCGGGCCGGCTATCGAGCGAACGGGCGACTTGGCTGCGATTCTCACGAACCTCGAAGAGGGCGACGTTCTCTTCATCGACGAGATTCATCGCCTGAACCGCATGGTCGAGGAGGTGCTCTATCCCGCGCTCGAGGATTTCGCGCTCGATATTGTGGTGGGGAAGGGGCCGGCCGCGCGATCGATTCGCCTCGATCTGCCCCACTTCACGCTCATCGGTGCGACGACGCGAACGGGTCTGCTCACAGGTCCTTTGCGCGATCGCTTCGGCATTGCATTCCGCCTGCAGTATTACACGCCCGAGGAACTTGCAGCGATTGTTGCGCGTTCGGCTGCCATCCTCGATGTTCCCATCAGCGAGGACGGCGCGCTTGAGATTGCCCGCCGCAGCCGCGGAACTCCGCGTTTGGCGAACCGCATGCTCAAGCGCGTGCGCGACTGGGCGCAGGTGAGGGGCGATGGCGTTATCGATGAGGATGTCGCGGCGCAGGCGCTCAGCTTCTTCGAAGTGGACAACCTGGGCCTCGACGCGGTCGACAATCGCATCTTAGAACTGCTTGCCGTGCAGTTCGGTGGGCGTCCTGTGGGCCTCACCACGCTTGCGTCGGCGCTCTCGGAAGATACCGACACCATCGAGGACGTGTACGAGCCCTATCTCATTCAGCAAGGGCTTATCGTGCGCACGCCGAAGGGCCGCCGAGCGACCGAGCGCGCTTACGAGCATTTGGGAATCGTGCCGCCGAAGGCCGACTGATGAAGGACCGACTGTAACCTATAGCGAACGGGGAGGGTTATGTTCGAACAAGATTATCTCATGCGTCTGCTCATGCAGTTCATGGAGGCGATGCGCCGCAGCATCGAGCGTGCCGACGACGGCCGCGACCCAGCGGCTGCGGCCGACATGCTCGAGAACGCTATCGGCGACGCAACCGACCTCGACGGGTCGATGCTTCTTTCGCTTGCCCCCGAATCGATGGCATCGGTGCTCCAGGTGTCCGGCGTCGACCCGCATGTCACCGAATACGTCGCGAACAGTTTGCAGCTTGAATCCGAGTTCCTGCGTAGTGCGGGGAACGACGAACTTGCAGAGGTTCGCGCGGGTCAAGCGCGGGCGCTCGCCTCGGCCTATGGGCTTGAGCTTGCCGAGGGCACGCCGGTTGAGCGGCTCGACTATCTCGAGGCGACTCAGGATTGAGTGCAAGCCGCTTCCGTCGGCATCTTCCCACATCGCGTGCTTTGGGAAAAATGGTTCGAATTCCTGCGATTTCGGAACGGTTTCGCAGCGCGATAGCGTATAGTATTCATGTGCCCTCGAAGTGAGGGCGAGTGTTGCCGCCATGCAACGCGCAGAGTTACCTCCCCGGCTTAAGGGGAAGAGAAGAGGATTTTAAAATGGCGGAAGGTACTGTTAAGTGGTTCAACCCGGAAAAAGGCTACGGCTTCATCTCCCAGAAGGATGGCGAAGACCTTTTCGTTCATTTTTCCGAGATCAAGATGGACGGCTTCAAGACGCTCGATGAGGGCCAGGCTGTTTCCTTCGACGTGACCACGGGTCAGAACGGCAAGCTCCAGGCAAGCAATGTGGTGAAGCTGTAAATCCTTTTTTACATTCATGCATGCTGAACGACCTCGCGAAAGCGGGGTCGTTTTTTATTGACGCCGTTCGCTCTTTCGCGGCAAAGTTGCTGGGCCTTCAACAAAGAGGGCCAAATCGAAACAAGCTCCGCTCAGGTTATCTTTACCGACGCTTGTTTTCTCGTTGCCGTTCGGGGGATGCGCCTGCGCGAGCGTATGCATTTCCCTTACAATACCAACTCACTATGATTGAAATCTTGAACACCATTGACTCAGTCGTGTGGGGGCCTGCGATGATCGCGCTCCTGCTCGGCACCCATATCTTCCTCACCGTTCGCACGGGCTTCATTCAGCGCAAGCTGCCTCAGGCGCTTCGTATGTCGTGGGGCGGCGGCACCTCGAAGGGCGAGGGCGACATTTCCAACTTCGGCGCGCTTGCGACGGCGCTTGCCGCGACCATCGGCACGGGGTCGATTGTCGGCGTCGCCACGGCTATCCTGGCAGGCGGTCCGGGCGCCGTCTTCTGGATGTGGATCACAGGCGTGTTCGGCATGGCCACGAAATATGTGGAGGTCTACGCCTCGGTGCGCTATCGCGTGCGCGACCATGCGGGCAATATGCTCGGTGGCGCCATGTACGTGTGGGAACGTGCCTTCACGCGCAAAGACGGCACGCGCCCTTGGTGGGCGAAGCTCGGCGGCATCGCGTTCGCCGCGTTCGCCGTCGTCGCCACCATCGGCACGGGCTCGGCGGTGCAGGCAACGTCCATGACCGGCATCATCACGTCTTCGATTCCCGGCATCCCCGACTGGGCGGTCGGCATCGCCATCGTCGTGCTGGTGGGCATCGTCATCTTCGGCGGCGTGCAGTCCATCTCGCACGTGTGCGAGAAGCTCGTTCCCGTCATGGCGGTCGCCTACGCCGGCGGGTGCATCGTGATCCTGCTGATGAACGCGCCTGCCCTCGGCAGCGCGATCGGCCTCATCTTCGAGTGCGCCTTCACGCCGAAGGCTGCGTTCGGCGGCGCGGTCGGCTCCGGTCTTCTGATGGCGCTGCAATTCGGCTGCGCTCGCGGCCTGTTCTCCAACGAGTCGGGCCTTGGCTCCGCCCCCATCATCGCGGCGGCTGCTAAGACGAAAAACCCCGCCGAGCAGGCGCTTATCGCCATGACCGGCACGTTTTGGTCCACGGTCGTCATCTGCGCGCTCACGGGCATCGTGCTCGTGTCGACGATGATCGCGCACCCCGAAATCCAGGCGGAGGTGCTCGCCGACCCGACGTTCTACACCGGCGCGCAGCTCGCCTCCACCGCGTTCGCCACCATTCCCTATGTCGGAACGCCGATTCTCGTCATCGGCATGGTGTCATTCTCGTACTCCACGATCCTCGGCTGGTCGTACTACGGCAACCGCTGCGCCGCCTACCTGTTCGGCAAGCGCGCCATCCTGCCGTACCACATCGTGTACGTTCTCGTCGCGTTCCTCGGCGCGATCGGCGTGGGCAACGTGGTGTGGACCATCTCCGACATTGGCAACGCGCTTATGGCCATTCCCAACATCATCGCCATACTGCTGCTTTCGGGGCTGATTTGCCGTGAGACGAAACACTACGTCTACGAGGGCAACATCGAGGAAGAAGACACGCGGGAAATTCCCATGATCTCCTCGAAGTAGGCGCGGCTGCAAACGCGTCGATAGATTTCCCCAGGGGCGCGTCGGGCGCCCTTGTTGTTTGCGAGGCGAAGAGAAGTCAGCGGAAAGCGGCGCCCCGCATCGCCTATACTCTTACATCATGAAAAAGATTGCCATCATAGGCGGCGGCGCGGCCGGATTGGCTGCAGCCATCGCTGCCGGAAACGAACTTGCGCGGCTCGGCGCGGCGGACGAGTGCGAAATCGTGCTCTTCGAGGCCGATCCCGAGCGCGTCGGCCGCTCGATCCTCGCGACGGGAAACGGCCGCTGCAACTTCTCGAACGCCCACATCGACCCCGCGTGCTACCGCAACGCCGACTTTGTGGAGGCTGCGCTGCGCTCGCTCGCGCGCCTTTTTGAGGTCTCCGAGTGGGGGAGCGTTCAACCTGTAGGAGCCTACGGAGCCTCCGCGCCTGGTCGGGAAAGCACCCAATCTGCAAGCGTCTTCGAAGCGCCCGTGCAGCGGTTCTTCTCCGACTTGGGCCTTATGTGGCGCGAAGAGGGCGAGGGCCGCATGTACCCAGCAGCCAATAAGGCGTCGTCGGTGCTCGATGTGCTGCGCGCCGCCCTCGATGTGTCGGGCGCGCGCGTGGAGTTCGGGAAATCCCTTCGTGCGATCGAGGCGCCTGCGAGAGGGAAGGGCCGTTTCCACCTGCGATTTTCCGACGGTTCGATCGCCCATGCCGAAAAGGTCGTCCTCGCTGTCGGCGGGCGCGGTGTGAGCGCCGTCGATACGTCCTCCGTAATTCCGTGCGAGCTGACGCGTCCGGTCCTAGGGCCGCTTGCCACCGATTCGCGCATCACGCGGCAGCTGAACAACATCCGTGTGAAGTGCGCCGTCTCGCTCGAGCGCTCGGGAAGCCTCGTCGCGCGCGAGGAAGGCGAGCTTTTGTTCCGCGACTACGGCGTGTCAGGCGTGTGCGTGTTCAACCTGTCGCGCTTTGCCTGCGAGGGGGATGTGCTCTCGATCGATTTCCTGCCGCATATGCCCGCCGCCGACCGCGATGCGTGGCTGTTCGCGCGGCGCAAGCACCTCTCGGCCCGTCTGGGCGAAAACGGCCAGATTGCCGCCGAGGACGTGCTGCGCGGCGCGATGCTTCCTCAGGTGGCACAGGTACTTTGCAAGTGCGCGGGAATCGATCCTGTGAGCCCGCTTTCCAAGAAAGACGTCCTCGCGCTCTCGCGTGTCATCGGCGGCTTGCGCCTTACGGTTCGAGGCATCGGCGACGCGAAGCAGTGCCAGGTCTCGCGTGGCGGGCTTTCGATTGCGGCGTTCGATCCTCAGACGATGGGGGCCGTGCGTGCGTCGGGCCTGTTCGCAGCTGGCGAGGCACTTGATGTGGATGCTCCCTGCGGGGGCTACAACTTGCATTGGGCATGGTCATCTGGCCTGCTCGCGGGCGTGTCTGCTGCTCGCAGTGCCGTGTCGGCCGATGGGGAAGGGGAAGGCGAATGAGCTCGAAGGATGCCCGCGGCGACAAGGGTGCGAGCACTGGCAAGAGGGCAGGCGGCAACAAGAAGATGAGCGGTGCCAAGCTGTCCACCGGCAGCAAGGGGACAGGCGGTGGCAAGAAGGCGGCAGGCCGTCCCCATCGCGGGGGAAAGACCAAATCGCAAGCCTCTTCCCGCCAACGTACCGGTCGTCCCTCGCATCGTGGCGCCTCCTTCGACGCAAGTGCGCTCGAGGGAGCGGAGTTCATCGAGGTGTCGAACGTTGCACTTCCGCTCGATGCGGGATTGGAGAGCCCCGCGAGCGAGGTAAATCGCCCGACCCCTGTCCCACTTTCGACTGAGACAAATCACCCGGCCCCCGCCACGCCCGCAGCCTCCCCCGCACCTGCGGAGGGTTCCCATGCGGAGAGTCTCTCGCGCGCCGCCATCGCCTCCGCGCTTGGAGTCGCGCCCGAGGACGTCGCCTCGTTTTCCCTTGTGAAGCGTAGCGTCGATGCGCGGAAGAAGTCGAACGTGCATTTCAACGCCACCTATGCCGTCCGCCTTGCGCAAGGCGTGGTCTACGACGCGCTTTCCCCCGCTCGCGGGGTAAATGTTCGCGCGTACGACCCGCCTGCGCCGCTTGTGATTCCCGATTTGCGCTCGCTCGCGACATCGTCGGATGGGCGCATCGTGGTCGCAGGAACGGGCCCGGCGGGGCTGTTCTGCGCATTGTACCTGGCGGAAGCGGGGCTGCGTCCGCTCGTAGTCGAGCGCGGGGCCGCAGTTGACGAGCGCACGGCGGCTATCGAGTCCTTCAACGCGGGCGGCCCGCTCGATGCAGCGGCGAACGTGCAGTTCGGGGAAGGCGGCGCCGGCACGTTTTCCGACGGCAAGCTGACTACGGGCACGAAAAGCCCGCATATTCGCCACGTGCTCGAGGCGTTCGTCCAGGCAGGGGCGCCTGACGAGATTCTCTGGCAGGCGAAGCCCCATATCGGTACCGACAAGCTGCCCGCCGTCGTGAAGAGCATTCGCGAGCGTATTATCTCCGCAGGTGGCGAGGTGTGTTTCCTCACCCGTTTGGTTGATATCGAGCTGGCGGGCGGTGCGGTCTGCTCGGTCGTGCTGGAGGACTCCCGCACGGGCGCGCGCGAGGTGGTCGAAGCCTCGCGCGTCATCGTCGCGTGCGGGCACTCGGCGCGCGACATCTTTGAGCTCGCCCGCGATCGGGGGTTCGCGCTCGAGCGCAAGCCCTTCTCGATGGGCGTGCGCATCGAGCATCCGCAGTCGCTCATCAACCGTGCGCAATACGGTGCGGCTGCGAAGCACACGGCGCTCGGCGCCGCCGATTACAAGATGGCGGTGCGCGTCCCCGCTCGTGCGAACGGCACTCGCACGGATGCTACAAGCGAGAACGCGACCCGTGGTGTATACACCTTCTGCATGTGCCCAGGTGGGGAAGTCGTCGCGGCGGCAAGCGAGGGGGGCGGTGTCGTCGTTAACGGTATGAGCCGCTTCGCGCGCGATGGCGAGAATTCCAACAGCGCGCTGCTTGCCGACGTGCGGCCCGACGATTTGCCGGGGGACGACGTCATGGAAGGTGCCCGCCTGCAACGCGAGGTCGAGCATGCGGCGTTCGAACTTGCTCGCCGCAACGGCGGGGTGCCCTATGCCGCGCCCGCGCAGACGGTGGGGGATTTTCTTTCGGGTGCTACATCTTCGAGTGGGCAAGCTGAAGGTGGGCAGCCGGGTGGTACGGTTGCGGCTGCGTCCGAGGCTCGCCGCCGCATGGTCGTCCCTGGGTCTCATCGCCGCGTTGGTGCGTCGGAATCGCATAGCCGCCTGGTCGTGCGCCCGAGCTATCCGCGCGGCGTCGTTTGGTGCGATCTGCGCAAGTGTCTTCCCGAATTCATCTGCGACGCGCTCGCGCAAGGCCTGCCGCTGCTCGATGCGAAGCTGCATGGGTTCGCCGATCCCGGCGCTGTGCTTACCGGCCCCGAAACGCGCAGCTCAAGCCCCATCCGCATGGTTCGTGGGCAGAACTTTCAGGCGCGACTGGCAAGCGATTCTCCCGCTTCGGACGAGGAGCCGGCCACTCGCGTCTATCCGTGCGGCGAAGGCGCGGGTTATGCGGGCGGTATCATGAGCGCCGCCGTCGATGGCCTGCGCGTAGCCGAGGCGATCGCGGCCGAGTTCTCTTCCCGCTAGCACCCCTCGCGCTTGCGGTTCGCTGCCAACCTTGCCTCCAGCCCCGCGCTCGCACTCACCAGCTCCCGCGCCTCCCGCGCCCGCACCTGCCCACCCGCTCGTACGTGCCCGCGGCTCGTTGCCATCCCAGCATTGCGCTCGATGGCCTGCTCGCGACCCTGCCGTGCCGTGAGTGCTACAATTTACGGCACGTCGCTGCGCACACCGCGCGCACGGCGAACGACAAGTGCTTGAAAAGGTGGTTCCATGGCGCGTCTTTCCGATTCGATTGCGGTCACGGCGTCTGTCCTCAAAAAGGGACAGCCCGCGATCTTCCCCACGGAAACGGTGTATGGCCTGGGCGTTTCTGTTCGCCACGCCGCGTCTCCTGATATCCTGTACAGTTTGAAGCGCCGCGAGAAGGCAAAGCCCATCTCGTGGCTCGTCTCCCAGCAAGACGACCTCGCGCGCTTCGGCCGCTGCGTTCCCGAGTTCGCCTTTGTGCTCGCCCGAACGTTTTGGCCGGGCCCCCTTACGCTGATCGTCAAGGCGTCGGACGAGGTACCCGAGGCGTTCCGCTCGAGCACCGACACGATCGGACTTCGCATGCCGAACAACGCCTGCGCGCTCGAGCTGATCGACGCGGTAGGGTGTCCCCTTGCAACGACCTCGGCAAACGTATCGGGAAAGCGCCCAGCGGGCTCCTTCGGCGACCTCGACGCGGGCCTTTGCTCCCAGGTTTCCGCGGTGCTTTCGGACGGGGAAGACGGCGCCAAGAGCGGCATCGCCTCAACGGTCGTCGACTGCACGCAGGACCATCCCGTGATCGTACGCGAAGGTGCCATCACCATCGCGGACATCAAGTCACTTTCGTAGGGTTGCCTGTCCGCGCGCGGGGCTTTCCCGCTATACTGAGGGACGACGGGAAAATCGCTTTGGCATAAGGGGGAGTCTCGTGTCCAAACCAGTTGAGAAATCATCGGTAGGGTTCAGGTCGTTCGACAAGTCTTCCCAGATAAAAGGGGTGTTGTGGCAGCCCGTTGCCTCGCATGGTGCATCGGGTGCCGCTCCTCGCGCAATCGTGCAGATCGTCCATGGCATGTCCGAGCACATCGGTCGCTACGAGGATTTCGCCCGCTTCCTTGTGAGCGCCGGCTTCGCGGTGTGCGCCCACGACCACATCGGGCATGGCCGCTCGGTCACCGACCCGATGGACTTGGGGCACATGCCCCTCGATTGCGGGAAGGACGCCCTCATCGAGGACGTTCACGAGATGCGAAAAACGGTGAGTGCCCGCTTTTCGCGCAAGACGCCCTACTTCATCTTCGGGCATTCCATGGGAAGCTTTGTCACACGGGCGTACCTGTCCCGCCATGCGGAAGGCCTTTCGGGCGCCGTGATTTGCGGTACCGGCAACGAGCCCGTCGTGAAGTCGAAGATGGGACACTTGCTTGCTTGCCGAGTCGCCGCCAAGCAGGGGGAACGCACGCGCAGCAAGCTGCTCCACAACCTTGCGGACGGAGCCTTCTCGAAGGCCGTCAAAAATGCGCGCACACCTCTCGATTGGCTCTCCACTGACCCCGCAGTCGTCGATGCCTACATCGCCGACGACCTGTGCGGCCAGACGTTCACGGCTGGCGCCTACGCGACGCTCATGAGCCTTACCGCCGAGGTCGCGACGCTCGATTCGGCGCTCGCGATTCCCTCCGAGCTGCCTATCCTGCTCATTGCCGGCACGCTCGACCCGGTGGGGAACAAGGGGCGCGGCGTGAAAAGCACGGCCGCCCTGTTCGAGAAGGCGGGAATCAAAGACGTCGAGGTGAAGCTCTACCAGGGCATGCGCCACGAGATCTTGAACGAGCCCGGCAAGCAGCAGGTTTACGACGACGTGCTCGCTTGGATCGACCGCCATATCAGCTGATTTCGCGTTTCCTCAGTTGGCTGGGCGCATTGGAAACATTGGAAGCATCGGAAACGTCGGAAACATCGGAAATATCCCTTCGAGGAGATAAGTATGTCGAAAACCTACGTTGTCGCGCTTGACCAGGGGACTACGTCTTCCCGGGCGATGCTCATCGATCGCGAGGGGCGCGTCGCGGACGTGGTGCAAAACCCCTTCCCGCAGATTTTCCCCAAGCCGGGCTGGGTCGAGCACGATCCGCGCGATATCCTCTCGTCGCAGCTCGGGGCGCTGACAGAACTTTTGGTATCGAACGATTTGGGACCTCGTGACATCGACTCCATCGGCATCACCAACCAGCGCGAGACCACGGTCGTGTGGAACCGTGAGACCGGTCAGCCGGTAGCGAATGCCATCGTGTGGCAGTGCCGCCGAACGGCGCCTCTCGTCGAGGAGCTGTGCGGGGTCCCGGAAATCGCGGCGGAGGTCACGCGCCGCACGGGCCTTGTGCCCGATGCGTACTTCTCTGCCAGCAAGATCCGCTGGATCCTCGACAACGTCCCCGGCGCTCGCGAGGATGCGCTCCAGGGAAAGCTCGCGTTCGGCACGGTCGACTCGTGGCTTTTATGGGCGCTCACGCAGGGCGAGGTGCACGCCACCGACGTCACCAACGCGAGCCGCACCATGCTCTTCAACATCCACGACATGGAATGGGACCCGTGGCTGCTTGACCTGTTCGACATCCCCGCTTCGATGCTTCCCGAGGTACGCCCCTCGTCGGGCGACTTCGGCGTGACGAGAAATCCCGCCGTCTTCCCCGGCGTGCCCATCCGCGGTATCGCGGGCGACCAGCAGGCGGCGCTGTTCGGGCAGTGCTGTTTTTCGCCCGGCCAGGCGAAAAACACCTACGGCACGGGCTGCTTCCTTCTGATGAACACGGGACACGAGGCGTGCGAGTCGAAAAATGGTCTGGTCACTACCGTTGCCGCAAGTGCGCCTGATGCAAAGGGTCCCGAATATGCGCTCGAGGGAAGCGTGTTTATGGCGGGCGCTCTTCTGCAGTGGCTGCGCGACGAGATAGGCCTTATCGACGACGTGGCGGACACCTGCGAGATCGCCCGCAGCGTCGATAGCACGGAGGGCGTCTATATCGTGCCCGCCTTCACCGGCCTCGGCGCCCCCTATTGGGACGCCGAGGCGCGCGGCACGGTCGTCGGCCTCACGCGCGGCTCGACCCGAGCCCATTTCGTCCGCGCTGCGCTCGAATCGCTCGCTTACCAGGTGCATGACCTGGTGGTAGCGATGGAAGCCGACTCGGGCGTGAAGCTCTCCGAGCTCAACGTCGACGGCGGCGCGTCGAAAAACGACTTCCTCATGCAGTTCCAATGCGATATGCTTCGCACGTCGCTTCATCGTCCGCAGAACGCGGAGACCACTGCCGTCGGCGCCGCGTATCTGGCCGGTTTGTCGACGGGCTTTTGGGAGAGCACCGACCAGCTGCGCGGGTTGCGCGCGACCGACGACATCTACGAGCCGCAGATGGACCACACGCGCCACGCCGAGCTTTTGGAAGGATGGCGGCGCGCGGTGGGGCATACGAAGACGAAATAGGACAAGTTCACGACATAAGGGAGAGTAGGAACATGATTATCAGCATCGCAAGCGATCACGCGGGATTCGAGCAGAAGCAACTTTTGGCTGCCTATCTTGAAGAGAAGGGCTACGAGGTGCACGACCTGGGCCCCGACTCCGACGACCGCGTCGATTACCCCGACTTCGCCGCCAAGGTCGCCCACGAGGTGGCAGGCGGCGTGGCGACGTATGGCGTTCTTGTGTGCGGCACGGGAATCGGCATGGCCGTCGCCGCTAACAAGATCAACGGCATCCGCGCGGTGAACGCCATCAACACCCAGTTCGCCGAGCTGTGCCGCGAGCACAACGACGCCAACATCGTGACGCTGTCGGGTCGCTTCGTCGACGTGGAGGAAAACAAGCGCATCCTCGACGTGTTCCTGTCCACCGATTTCGGCGGCGGCCGCCACGCGGGCCGCGTCGAGAAGATTATGGCGCTCGAGACGCCCTCGGCGTAGCGGTCGCGCTTCCCGGTCGAGTCAAATATCCCTTGACCAACGCAAGCTTCCCCTAACCAAGTTGTAACAATTGCGCCTGCTCATTGTGCTAGAGTGGGCGCATACTTTTTTCGGGCTCTGGAAGGGGCGAGTTATATGACGTTGCAATATGTAAGTGAAAGCGATCCCGAGGTCGCCGACGTTCTCCGCGCTGAGCTGGGACGTCAGCGCACAAGTGTCGAACTCATCGCTTCGGAGAACTTCACTAGCCCGGCTGTCATGGAGGCCATGGGCAGCGTGCTCACCAACAAGTACGCGGAAGGTTATCCCGGCAAGCGCTACTACGGCGGCTGTGAGAAGGTAGACATCGTGGAGGATCTCGCGCGCGATCGCGCCTGCAAGCTCTACGGCGCGCAGTTCGCGAACGTCCAGCCCCATTCCGGCGCGAACGCGAACCTGGCGGCGTACTTCGCGCTGATCAAGCCTGGCGACACCATTTTGGGTATGGGCCTTGACAACGGCGGCCATCTTACCCACGGCAGCCCGGCGAACTTTTCGGGCAAGCTTTACCATGCGGAATCCTACGGCGTCGATCCCGAGACCGAGGTCATCGACTACGACGCGCTTCTCGAAAAGGCGAAGGAGGTTCGCCCGAAGGTCATCGTCGGCGGCGCTTCCGCCTATCCCCGCACGATCGACTTTCCGCGCATGGCTGAGATCGCGCATGAGGTGGGAGCCTACCTTATGGTGGACATGGCCCACATCGCCGGCCTCGTCGCCACGGGCGCACATCCCAGCCCCGTGCCGTATGCCGACATCACGACGTCGACCAGCCACAAGACGCTGCGCGGCCCGCGTGGCGGCTTCATCCTGACGAACTCCGAGGAGCTCTTCAAGAAGATCAACTCCGCGGTGTTCCCCGGCTCGCAGGGCGGCCCGCTCATGCACGTCATCGCCGGCAAGGCGGTCGCGTTCGGCGAGGCGCTCAAGCCCGAGTTCAAAACCTACATCGACCATGTGGTCGAGAACGCGAAGGCGCTCGGCCAGGGCATGACCGACGGCGGCCTGCGCCTGGTGTCGGGCGGCACGGACAACCACCTGTGCCTCGTAGACCTCACGCCCGCCGACGTCACCGGCAAGGACGCCGAGAAGCTGCTCGAGCGCGTTGGCCTCACGGTTAACAAGAACACCATCCCCAACGAGCAGCGCAGCCCCTTCGTTGCGAGCGGCATTCGCGTCGGGTCCGCTGCGGCCACCACGCGCGGCTTCACAAAGGACGACTTCTACGAGGTCGGACTGTGCATTGCCGGCACCGTGTTCAACGCCGACGATGACGCAAAGCTCGCCGACATCAAGAAGAAGGTCGACGCGATGCTCGAGGCCCATCCGCTCTACCCGGGTTTGGAGTACTAGAGATTTTGCCAGGTGGGCGCTACGGTGCGTCAGGTCGATGAGTTCTCGACCCTGTTTTGCGGGGATAATTGCGAATGTGCGATTCGACCCTTCGAAGCGGGCGGGGGAGATGGCGCTTTCTTGAATTCTTGTCCTGTGCAAACATCGGTTGTGGCTCACGTGGCAACCCAATGCTGGTAGAATCGCATGAAACGGTGAAGGGCTCGCGGCTTACCGCAGGCCCTTTTCTTTATGGAAGCGAACTTCGGCCGAAAGAAGGAACCATGGACAACAGCCGCGTCACCCTCGTCGATCACCCTATGGTGCAGCATAAGCTTTCCATCTTGCGCGACAAGGCGACTTCCTGCAAGCAATTCCGCGAGCTCGTGCGCGAGCTTGCCCTGTTCGAGGGCTACGAGGCGACGCGCGATCTGCCGCTGGCCGATGTTGACGTCGAAACCCCCATCTGCACGGCGCGCTGCAAGCAGGTGTCGGGCAAGAAACTCGCGGTGGTGCCCATCCTCCGCGCGGGCCTCGGTATGGTCGACGGTGTGCTCGACTTGATTCCCGCGGCGCGCGTGGGACATCTGGGCATGTACCGCAACGAGGAGACTCACGAGCCGGTTCCCTATTACGACAAGATGCCCGAGGACATCGCCAACCGCACGGTGCTTGTGGTCGACCCGATGCTCGCGACGGGCGGTTCGATCATCTCGGCCGTCACCTATCTGCGCTCGCGTGGCGTCACCGGCGAGATCAAGCTTATGGTCCTCGTCGCCGCGCCGGAGGGCATCGACGCCGTCCTCGCCGCTGACAGCAACGTGCACATCTACACGTGCGCCATTGACGAGGGACTCAATTCCGCGGCCTACATCGTTCCCGGCCTCGGCGACGCCGGCGACCGCATCTTCGGAACTAAATAACAGTCCTGTGGACTGTTATTTCCCTGTCTATGCGCCCGAGCGGGCGCGTCCCCGAACGCGCGAAGCGTCGGTCGGGGACAGGGAAGTCGAGCAGGACCGCCGAGCGGCTGAGCGTCGCTGCGCTCTCGCCATATGAGGGATGGATTTCCAATGACTCAAGATAAGAGACCCAGCTGGGACGAATACTTCATGACGCTTGCCAACCAGGTCGCCACGCGCACGACGTGCATGCGGCGCGGGGTGGGGGCCGTCATCGTGAAGGAGCGCCGCATCCTTGCGACGGGGTACAACGGCGTGCCGGCGGGGCTTGCGCACTGTGCCGAGACCGGATGCTTACGCCAGCAGCTCGGCGTTCCCTCGGGGCAGCGCCATGAGATCTGCCGCGGGCTCCATGCCGAGCAGAACGCCATCATCCAGGCAGCGCGCTACGGAATCAACATCGCGGGCGCCTCGATCTACATCAACACCCAGCCCTGCGTTGTGTGCGCGAAGATGATCATCAACGCCGATATCGAGGAGATCATCTACCAAAATCCCTATCCCGACGAGCTCGCCATGTCGATGCTCGAAGAGGCAGGAATCAAGCTTAGGGTGTTCGAGCCGGCGAACAAGTAAAGGACTGACCTCGCAAAATACGAGTCATACGAAGCGTCTCGGCAAGGCGGCACGAGAGTGAGCGGTCCCTCTTTTCGGCCAAGCGCGCGCAAATGACCGCTCACCCGAAAAAAGGACGTGTTTCCTACGGCGCCTTCGCGACTCCTTCACATTCGGCTATTATACGGAAGGCTTTAAGAAGGGCGCAGTGCGCGCAGAGGGTCAAGGAAAGAAGGACATGGTAGTAGCAATCATCGTCGCGGTGCTCGTTGGACTGGTGAGCGTCATCCCGTTCAACGTGGCTATCAAGAAAATCCGCGCGGTCGATCCGACCAAGTCTTTGAATCTTCTCGGCCCTTTCCTTTTGACCATTGTCGCGTCGTTTGTCATCCTCGTCGCGGGTATGGTCGTGTGCAAGCTCGTTGCGCCTGACGTCGCGCTCGCGTATGCGGTTGCGGAACTTGTCGCATTCGTGGTCGGGGTTATTGTCTTCGGCGTGTTTTTGTCGAAGCGTCGATAGAGAAGGAAAAAGGAGAGGTACATGGCTTTTGAACTAACGGGCAATCCCCTGAACGATATCTCCGCTCCTATTGAGGAGCTCAGCGAGTCGTTCAACTCGACGCTCGTCTTCGATTTCGGCAATGGCGTCGGAATCACCCAGTACACCTTTTGGATGATCATCATCTGCGCGATCGTGCTCGTGGGCGTGCTCGTGGGCGTGCGCAAGATCAAGGTCGTTCCCGAGGGCAAGTTCGCGGGCCTTGTGGAGTGGGGTTACGACGCAGTTCGCCGCAACATGGGCGAGGGCGCTATCGGCCATGGCTACAAGAAGCACATCCCGTTCATCGCGACCATGTTCTTCTTCATCCTCATCTCCAACGTGATCGGCCTTATCCCGGGCGCGAAGACGCCGACCGGCACCCTGTCCGTCACGTTCGCACTTGCATTGCTCTCTTTCCTGTACTTCAACTTCTACGGCATCAAGGCCAAGGGCGGCTGGGGCTACATCAAGTCCATCGCTCCGTCGGGCCTTCCTAAGCCGATGGTTCCGATCATCTGGTTCTTCGAGTTCTTCTCCCTGGTCATCCGCCTGCTGACCCTTGCCGTTCGACTTTACGGCAACATGTTCGCCGGCCACATGATCCTTGGCATCTTCGCGATCATGACCCAGTTCTTCATCCTCGATCTGATCTCGTTCGCCAATCCCGCAGGCGTCGCCGCGATTGCATGGGCCGTGTTCCTCGTCGCCATGTACGCGCTCGAATGCCTCGTTGCCTTCCTGCAGGCATACGTGTTCTCCGTGCTGACGGCCGTGTACGTGGGCCTCGCTCAGAGCGAGCACTAGAACCGCGCGGGCCGCGCCCGCATCGCGCCGAAAGGCGCACAAAATCGGTTTCAACGACGTTTCCGTTAGAAACGCCGAGAGACATAAGTAAAGCAGTTTTTGAGAAAAGGCTCAGAAACGAAAAAAGGAGGAAAAGTGGAAGCTACTCTCGTTATCGCAGCCCTGAAGGTTGTCGGCTACGGCCTCGGCACCATCGGCCCAGGCATCGGTCTTGGTCTTTGCGGCTATGGCCTGTGCGTTGGCTCTGCTCGCCAGCCCGAGCTCGCCGGCAAGCTCTTCACCAACGCGCTTATCTTCGGCGCTCTGGCTGAGGCACTCGCCCTTATCGGCTTCGTTCTTACCTTCATCTTCTAAATCGGCTGTATCGTTTTAGAAATACACGCTGAGAGAGAAGGTGGATGAGTGAAAGCAAAACTGAAGACGAAGTTGGCAAAGGCCGGTGTCGCAGCTGCATCTGCAGCAAGCCTTGCATGTGCTTTCCCCACCCTCGCGTTCGCCTCTGAGGAGAAAGAAGGCATCGCGGTGCTCATTCCCGATATGAATGAGTTCATTCCGATGCTCGTTGCCTTCATCATCATTCTCATCGTGCTGGCCAAGTTCGGTTGGCCCGTGGTTGACAACATCATCACGAAGCGCGAGAGCACCATCAAGGAAGCCCTTAAGAAGTCCGAGGAAGCCCAGGCAGAAGCCGAGCGCACGCTTGCCGAGTACAAGCGCCAGCTCGAGGAAGCCAAGGCTCAGTCCGCGAAGATCATCGCGGATGCGAAGGCTACGGGCGAGGCTGTCAAGGCCGACATCACCAACAAGGCCCAGGCTGAGTCTGCCCAGATGATTGAAAAGGCTCGTGGTGCGATCGAGGCCGAGAAGAAGGCCGCTGTCGCCGAGCTGCAGGGTTCTATTGCCGATCTGTCCGTCGACGTGGCTTCTCGCCTTGTCGGCCACGACCTGAACGACGATGAGCACCGCAAGATCATCGAGCATTACGTGACCGAGGCGGGCAGTTTCAATGCCTAATAACCGCCTCATCACCAAAGAGAAGATCGCCGCGTACGCATCGGTACTCCTCGATGCCGCGAACACTTCCGGCGGCCAAGACGCTGTTCTTGAAGTGCGCGAACAGGCGGAGAAGATCGTCTCCGTGATGCGGACGAATGTCGATCTTTCAGGCGCCCTGGAAGACGCGGCGTATACGCCCGAACAGAGGGCCCAGATTGCACGTGCGGCTTTTGCGCAATGCAACCCTGCTTTCACCGAGGTTCTGGCCGTCATGGCCGAGCGCGGTGAGATCAAGTTGCTCTCGCAGGTCCGTGCAAGCTACGAAAGCCAGGTGGAAACCAAGCTCAACCTGTGCATCCTCGATGTGACTACGGTTGTTGAGCTCGATGATCATCTGCGCGACATCATCAAGCAAAAAGCCGAATCCGAGCTGGGCATGAAGGTCGTTCTTCGCGAGCGCATCGACAAGTCCATCTTGGGCGGCATCATCATGAGCGCGGGCGACAAGCGCATCGACGCGAGCGTGGCTAGCCAGCTCAACAATGCGCGCATCGTGCTGAAGAAGAAAACAGATGGAGGTGAATGCTAGTGACTGAAATTACCGCACAGTCCATTGACGAAGCGCTGCGTAAGCAGTTGGCCTCCCTTGAAGTGAGCGTTGATTCCCGCGAGGTCGGTACCGTCATCCAGGTCGGCGACGGCATCGCTCGTGTTGACGGTCTGAAGAACGCGATGGCTGGCGAGCTTCTCGAGTTCGTCGGATCCAACGGTAAGACCGTGTTCGGCTTGGCCCAGAACCTCGAAGAGGATGAGGTCGGCGCCGTTCTTCTCGGTGACGTCACCGCAATCAAGGAAAATGATCAGGTCCGCACCACGGGCCGCATCATGGAGGTTCCGTCCGGCAAAGGCCTGCTCGGCCGCGTCGTGAACCCGCTCGGTATGCCGATCGACGGCAAGGGCGAGATCGAGGCCGAAGGCACCCGCCCGGTCGAGTTCAAGGCTCCTGGCGTTATCAGCCGCAAGCCTGTTCACGAGCCGATGCAGACCGGTATCATGGCTATCGACTCCATGATTCCTATCGGACGTGGTCAGCGCGAACTTATCATTGGCGACCGCCAGACCGGTAAGACCGCTATCGCCATCGACGCCATCATCAACCAAAAAGACGAAGACATGATCTGCATCTATGTTGCGATTGGTCAGAAGGCTTCCACGGTTGCTGGCGTTATGGAGACTCTTGAGCGCTACGACGCCATGAAATACACGATTATCGTGTCCGCAACGGCTGCCGATTCCGCTCCGCTGCAGTACATTGCGCCTATGGCCGGTGCTGCAATGGGCGAGTACTTCGTCTACAACGGCGAAGACGGCAAGCCCGCAGGCCCGGAGAACCCGGGACGTCATGTGCTCATCATCTACGATGACTTGTCCAAGCAGGCGGTGGCCTACCGACAGATGTCGCTGACCCTCCGTCGCCCGCCGGGACGCGAAGCATATCCTGGCGACATCTTCTACCTGCATTCTCGCCTGCTCGAGCGTGCAGTCAAGATGTCCGACGAGTACGGCTGCGGCTCCATGACGGCTCTGCCGATCATCGAGACCCAGGCTGGCGACGTCTCCGCTTACATTCCGACCAACGTGATTTCCATTACCGACGGTCAGATCTTCCTGTCCACGGACCTGTTCTTCCAGGGCCAGCGACCGGCAGTCAACGTTGGTATCTCGGTTTCCCGCGTTGGCGGCTCCGCTCAAACCAAGGCTATGAAGTCCGTCGCAGGCACCCTGCGCCTCGACTTGGCCGCTTACCGCGAGCTGCAGGCATTCACGCAGTTCGGCAGCGACCTCGACAAGGCGACGCAGGATCAGCTGAACCGCGGCGCTCACATGACCGAGCTTCTGAAGCAGGGTCGTTACGTCCCGATGTCCTTCTACGATCAGGCTATCGCCATTTATGCTGGCGGTAACGGCTACCTCGACGATATCCCGGTTGCCGATGTTGTTCGCTTCCGTGGCGAGCTCATCGAGTACCTGCATGCGTCTAAGCCTGCCATCGTTGAGAGCGTCAAGACCGAGAAGAAGTTCACCGACGAGACCAAGACCGAGCTGAATGCCGCTATCGAGGCGTTCAAGACCCAGTTTTCGCCTTCGGTGTAAGGTAGGTATCATATGCCCAACCTTCACGACATAGAAAGGCGAATCAACTCCGTCACCTCGACGAAGCAGATTACGCGCACGATGGAGATGGTCGCGGCGGCGAAGATCCGTCGCGCCACCGACCGTGTGTTCAATGCGCTTCCTTGGGCTAACTGCATCTCCGACATGCTGATCAGCACGGCGAAACACGCCCCGCTCGATTCCGAGCCTCTGCTGATCACGCATGACGAGGTGAAGCGTGCCGTCGTCGTTGTGGTCACGTCGGATCGTGGGCTTGCAGGCGGTTTTAACAGCAATGTGCTCCGCGAAGCTGAGAAGCTTATCAAGGCGAAGGAGAAGCAGGGCATCGAGGTTGAGGTTATCGCTTGCGGTAAGAAGGCCATCGGCTACTTCAACTACCGTGGCGTCAAGCCGATATTCGAGTTCCGCGATCTGTCTGCAGATCCTACCTACGAAGAGGCTGCAGAGATTTCCGCCTACATCGGGGAAGGCTACAACCACGGCTACGAGAACGGGCAGATTGACGAGGTTACCCTTGTGTTCAATCATGCCAAAAACGGTGCCGAGCAAACGCTCATCGTGCAGCAGGTTCTGCCGATCAACATGATGAGCTTCGCCGATATTCTCGGTTTGGAGCCGAAGGAAGAGGATGTCCTCGAGCCTTATCGCGATGGGGAGAAGAAGATCCCCGGCGATGTGGACTTCGAGCCCGATGCTGAAACCGTTATGCACCAGCTCATGGTGGCGTACCTGCGCAACACGTTCTACTACGCGCTGATTGATTCGGCCGCAGCGGAACAGGGTGCTCGTCGTACGGCTATGAAGTCGGCGACCGACAACGCTACCGAGATGGCCGAAACGTTGACCAGACTGTACAACCGCGTCCGTCAGGGCGCCATTACGACCGAGATTTCGGAAATCGTCGGTGGCGCAGCGGCTTTGGAGGATTAAATATGAGTGAACATTTGCTTACAAGAGAGGAGCTCGAGGCCAGCAAGGGCGCTATCGGCCGCATTGTGCGTATCGTCGGTCCTGTTGTCGACGTGGAATTCCCCGCGGAATCCATGCCGGGAATCTACAACGCTCTTACGGTTGACGCGAAGACGCTCGCGGGCGACATGCATGTCGTTCTCGAAGTCGAAACGCATCTTCCGGGCAACCTCGTCCGCTCCGTCGCTATGAGCTCGACTGACGGTCTGGTTCGTGGCCTCGAGGTGCTCGACACCGGTCATCCGATCATGATGCCGGTTGGCAACGAGACCCTGGGCCGCATCTGGAACGTCATGGGCGAGCCCGTTGACGAGAAGCCGATGCCCGATGTGACCGGCTACATGCCGATTCACCGTCCGGCTCCCGATTATGATCAGCTGTCCACTAAGACGGAGATCTTCGAGACCGGCATCAAGGCCATCGACCTTATCGAGCCGTTCATCAAGGGCGGTAAGACTGGCCTGTTCGGCGGCGCAGGCGTCGGCAAGACCGTTATCATCCAGGAGCTCATTAACAACCTCGCTCAGGAGCACGGCGGCACGTCCGTTTTCACCGGCGTAGGCGAGCGTACCCGCGAGGGTACCGACCTGTTCCTCGAGATGAGCGACTCTGGCGTTATCAACAAGACCTGCTTGGTTTACGGCCAGATGAACGAACCGCCGGGAGCGCGTCTGCGCGTCGGCCTCGCTGGTCTGACTGAAGCTGAGTACTTCCGCGATCAGGGCCAGGACGTGCTTCTGTTCGTGGACAACATCTTCCGCTTCACCCAGGCTGGTTCTGAGGTGTCCGCACTTCTCGGCCGTATGCCTTCTGCTGTAGGCTATCAGCCGACGCTGGCTACCGAGATGGGCGACCTTCAGGAGCGCATTACCTCGACCTCGACCGGTTCCATCACTTCGGTGCAGGCCGTTTACGTTCCTGCTGACGACTTGACCGACCCGGCTCCGGCCACCACGTTCACGCACCTCGACGCGAAGACGGTTCTTTCCCGTTCCATCGCTGAGCTCGGCATCTACCCGGCTGTCGACCCGCTGGAGTCCACCTCCCGCGCGCTCGACCCGCAGATCGTCGGCGAGGAGCACTACCGCGTGGCTGTCGGCATCCAGGAGCTTCTGCAGAACTACAAGGACCTCCAGGACATCATTGCCATCCTCGGTATGGACGAGCTTTCCGAAGAGCAGAAGCTGGTCGTGAACCGTGCCCGTAAGGCGCAGCAGTTCTTCGGCCAGTGCTTCCACGTGGCCAAGCAGTTCACCGGCCTCGACGGCAAGTACGTCAAGCTCGAGGACACCATCCGTTCGTTCGGCGACATCCTCGACGGCAAGTGCGACGAGATTCCTGAGCAGTTCTTCCGCTTGAAGGGCTCCATCGACGAGGTGTACGCTGCTTACAACGAGTCGAAGGAAAAAGCCGATGCCTAAATTCCGTTGCACGGTGGCTATTCCGACCCGCGAGTTGTTCCACGGCGAGATCGAGTACGCTCAGATCCCGGGCAGTGAGGGCGACCTCGGCGTTATGGCCGGTCATGAGATGTTCGTGTGTACCAACCGCCCTGGCGTGTTGACGCTGACGCTCGATGAGGCCGGCAAGGATAAGCGCTACTTTGTGACGTACGGCGGATTCGCCCAGGTGCTCGACAACAACCTGTCGGTTCTCGCCCGCATGGGCAAGGATGTCGACAGTATCGATGTCGAGGAACTCACCGCTAAAGCGGCGAAGCTTCGTGAGGCTATCGCTCAGCTCGAGGGCAAGGGCGATGACCAATCGACGGCTCTGCTGGAAACGCACCGCACCAAGCTGGAGTGGTACGATCTTCAGCTCAAGGCTGTTGGTGCTGTGAAGTAGGCTTATCGCAGCCATCACTTGAAAAGGAAAGGCCGACTCCCGATGAGGGGGTCGGCCTTTTTGTTCGTTTACTTATGCCAATCGACGAGGCAGGAATCGAGGCCAGCGATAAGGGCCTCCTTGTCCATGTGTCGTCCGATGAAGCAGATCTTGTTCATGCGGTCGCCCACCTCCGGATCCCAGTCCTCCATGATTTCGGGGTACTCGGTGATAGCCTGCTTGCGCTCTTCTTCGGTGGCGGCGTCGACGAACATGCTACTTTCATCCATCGTCATCTGGCGGCCCGCCTGCTCGAAGACGTATGCGGTGTCGGGATGTTCGGTCACCCACATGATGCCCTTCGCACGGATGATGCTCGTGGGCCATCCTTCCGCATATTTGTTGAGTTTGTCGAGGTCGAAGGGTTTGCGACGCTTGTAGATGAAGGTCTCGATGTCGTACTCGAGGACCTCGGGGTCGTCATGTTCCTCGGGATGTTCCATCGCATCTACCCAGGCGGCGGAGTTGTACGCCTTCTCGAAATCGAAGCGGTTCGTGTCGAGAAGCTCGCTCATGGGAACGTCGCCGCGCGTCGCCTCCACGATGACCGCTTCTTTCTGCAAACTGTGAACGATTGCCTTCAGCTCGCTCATCTGCTCGGGCGTCACCTTGTCTGCCTTGTTCAGGATAAGGGTTGAGCAGAACTCGATCTGCTGGATGAGCAGGCTTTCGATGTCGTCCTCGTCGATGTCTTCCTCCAGCAGGTCGCGTCCGCCGTTGAACTCGTCGTACATGCGCGCGCAGTCCACGACAGCGACGATGTTGTCCAAATCGAGCGGCGCGTGGCCTTCGTTTTTCGTCTGATCGCAGAAGTCGGAGATGATATACGCGATGGGGATGGGCTCACAGATGCCCGATGCCTCGATGATGATGTAGTCGTACTTGCCCGCGTTCGCGATATCGGTCAGCTGGTTAGCCAGGTCATCGGAAAGCGTGCAGCACAGACAGCCGTTCGTGAGCGGAATAAGGTCGCCGTCCATCTCGGAGAACCCGTTTGCGTCGATGAGCGCGGCATCGACGTTCACCTCGCCGATGTCGTTCACGATGACCGCGGCACGGATGCCCTCCTCGTTTGCGAGGATGTGGTTCAACAGCGTCGTCTTACCTGCTCCGAGATACCCGGTGAGCAGGATAATTTTGATGGGCTTTTCTTCTTCCATGAAACGCTCCTTTGCAGTTAGCTTGATTGCTTTTGTTTGCTACCGCCCACTTTACTCCAAAGGTGCTTTGCTCGCGGCTATCTCCATGCGAAACCGCCCGTAATCGAACAAATGCTGTGTCTTTCGCGCAGCGATTGCGGTAAGCAAGACGGGTCTTGTCGCGCTGCGATACAATGCGGAGACGACACATGAATCGATGCCGGCCGCGCGAGGCTTTTCTTGCGCGGCCGCGTTGCGCATCCGCGCATTTCCCGTTCGCAGTACGCAGGAGAAGATACCTATGCCCGTAGACATCGCCACGTTGAATGGCCCTCAGGCCGAAGCTGTCCAGTGCACGGAAGGCCCGCTTTTGGTACTCGCGGGCGCAGGCTCGGGCAAGACGCGCGTGCTCACCTATCGCATCGCCCATCTCGTGGAGGACTTGGATGTGGCGCCGTGGGAAATACTTGCGATCACCTTCACCAACAAGGCCGCCGCCGAGATGCGCGAGCGCCTTCAGGGCATCATCGGGCCGCGGTGCCGCGGCATGTGGGTCTCTACCTTCCACAGTATGTGCGTGCGCATGCTGCGCGCCGACGCCGAGCGCCTCGGCTTCTCGAAGAGCTTCACCATCTACGACACCGACGATCAGAAGCGCCTGTACAAGGAAATCATGGCCGAGCTCGACATCGACCCGAAGCGCTTTCCCGTAAACGCCCTCATGGGGCGCATCTCCCAGGCGAAAAACGAGCTTATTGTGCCGGGTGATTTCGAGAAGCAGGCGATCGACCCGGTGGGGAAGGTGGCCGCCCGAATCTACACGCGACTGCAGGAGCGTCTGCGTGCCGCGAACGCTTTCGACTTCGATGACCTGCTCGTGTACGCGTATCTGCTGCTGAAGAACCACCCCGATGTGCTCGAGGCATACCAGGAGCGCTTCCGCTACATCATGGTGGACGAATATCAGGACACGAACCATGCGCAGTATGCTATCACCGGGCTTTTGGCGCAGAAGTACAAAAACATCATGGTCGTGGGCGACGACGACCAGTCTATTTACTCGTGGCGCGGTGCCGACATCCGCAACATCCTCGAGTTCGAGCAGGACTATCCCAACTGCCATACGGTGAAACTCGAGCAGAACTACCGCAGTGTGGGCAATGTGCTCGCCGCCGCGAACGCCATCATCGCGAACAACCAGCACCGCAAGGCGAAGAAGCTCTTTACCTCCGCCGAGGACGGCGAGAAGATCCACGTCTATATGGCAACCGACGAGCGCGACGAGGGCCGTTGGATCGCGGGCGAGATCGAGAAGCGCCGCTCGGCAGGCATGTCGTACAACCAGATTGCCGTTTTTTACCGCACGAACGCCCAATCGCGCATGCTTGAAGACATGCTTTTGCGCGCGGGCGTGCCCTACCGCATCGTCGGCGGCACAAAGTTCTTCGACCGCGCAGAAATCCGCGACGTCATGGCGTATCTCACGCTGGTCGTGAACCCCTCCGACGACATCGCTGCGAAGCGCGTCATCAACGTGCCGCGTCGCGGAATCGGCAAGACCACCATCGAGCGCATCGAGCAGTTCGCCCGCGAGATGGGCATGACGTTCATGCAAGGTGCCGAGCTTGTCGTGCTTGACCCCGAGCTGCGCGCCTCGACCCGTCGCGCGGTGGGCGAGTTCGTGGAGCTTATCAAGGAGGCTCAGGAGTACTCGGGTGAGCTGCGCCGCGTGGTGGAGATGATCGTCGATCGCGCGGGGCTCATCTCGGCGCTCACCAACGAGAACACCGACGAGGCGCGCGGGCGCATCGAGAACATCCAGGAATTCATGGGCGTCGTCGACGAGTTCTCGCAGACGCATGAGGAAGACGACGCGGAGTTCGCCGCGCCGACGGAAGGGGACACGGTTGCCGGCGATGCGGAACCTGCGCGCGTGCTTCGCGGGGATTCTCTTGCCGATTTCATCGAATGGGTGCGCCTGCGTACCGATTTGGACACCATGGGGGAAGACGGCAAGGCTGTCACGCTCATGACCGTGCACTCCTCGAAGGGCCTCGAGTTCGACTGCGTGTTCACGGCGGGTATGGAGGAAACGCTTTTCCCGCATATGAACAGCGTGAACGATGCTGCGGGCATCGAGGAGGAGCGCAGGCTCGCCTATGTTGCCATCACGCGTGCGCGCAAGGTTCTCTATCTCACGTGCGCGCAGCAGCGCCAGATTTTCGGTCAGACGTCGGCGAACCCGGTATCGCGGTTCATCCACGAGATTCCTGCCGAGCTGCGTCAAACCTCGGGGCTCGGCTCTGCGGGCTTTTCCGGTACTGGCTGGGAGAAACGCGGAAGCCGTCGCGGTATCGCGGGAAGCGGTACGGAAGCGGGCGGCGGTCGCGTGTTCGGGCGCTCGAGCGCATCGGGAAGTGCGGGCCGCGGTGACCGCGATCGTGCAGGCCGAAGCGGGCACACGGGGTCGAGCACTCACGGTTCGGGTGGCTACGTCAACCCGAAAGCGGGCAAGAAGGAGGCCGCGGGTGTCACCTTCGCTGTGGGGGATGCAGTCGACCATAAGACGTTCGGCCGCGGCAAGGTCGTGAAAGTCGACGGCGACACGCTCCATATCCGTTTCGCGAAAACCGGCCAGACGAAGAAGCTTTTAAAGGACTACGCCCCCATCGTGAAGATTGGGTAGCGTGAGCAAAGAGGCTGCTAGGGAAGGCACATCACCCCTTGCAGCGTCTTTGCTCAAGGGGTGATGTGCCTTTGAGCGCGGGCTTATCATTTCGACTGCTGCTTCCCTTTAGCTTTGATGCTCCTTGATCGCATGGCTGCCAAGAAGACTCGACCCTGTCTCTCCTTGCGAACAAGTATAGATGCAAGTATACTTGGTTCTATACTTGTTGTTGTAAGGAGGGTGCGATGCCCCAGTTATCCTTGTATCTCGATGACGAAACAATGGAATCTTTGCGTGATGGTGCAGTTCGCGAGCGTGTTTCGCTGTCTCAATACGCTCGCTGTCTTATTCAAAACCGGGCGGAATCGGCGTGGCCTGCGGGCTTTTGGGAAACATACGGCGCACTTGATGATCCGACGTTCGTCGAGCCGCTTGAGCTGGATGTTTCGTTGGACGATTCCATTTCGTTCGATTCTCCGTTTGAGTAGGCGGTGCGCTGTGTACTTTCTTGATTCTTGCGTTTGCATTGAATTCATGCGCGGACGGATGCCTTACCTGTACAACCTTTTGCGAAGAAGCGATCCGCGCCTGTTCAAAGTGCCTTCTGTTGTGGAGGCGGAGCTTTTGCTCGGAGCAGAAAAAAGCGCTCGCGTGGAAGAGAATCGCTTGCTCGTCGAGCAGTTTCTTCTTCCCTTTGAAATCGTTTCCTTCGACTCCGGAGCTGCGCGGGAATACGCGACCATTCGTGCGCAACTGGAATCAAAAGGGCAGCTCATCGGCCCGAATGACATGCTTATCGCCGCTACCGCGCGCTCGCGCAACGCTACGCTGGTGACGCGCAATACAAGGGAGTTCAAGCGCGTGCCTGGGCTGAAGCTGGAAGAGTGAGCCGAAGAGTAGGGCGCATGATACTAAGAAGCCTTCCTCCTCTATCTTCTAAATATGAAGTTGTGTGGCTTGAAGATTCGTGGTCTATTCTGGATTAACATGATGGAAAAACCAGTCTTTATCGTTGGCTATCGTTTTGCCCTGAATGTTGAAATGAAGTGTGTGCGTACATAAATAGTCGTCCTTGTCGGATTCTCTCTCAAAGTCCAAGGTAATCGTCCCATTGTCGTAGTCAATTGTGTATGTGCCGGCGGGGAATGATTTACCACCAGTCGAGTGCTTGAACTCTCCATCTTTGTTGAATGTTAGATAATGATCTGGTTCTTTTTCATTGGGATTATCAATGGCCCAAAAACCCGAAGTCAGCGTATCGAAAAATATCGACTTTACAGCTGCGTTTGCCCCGAACCATCCAATGAGCGCGATTGTTAAAATGCTTGGAATCGCAATTTGCCAGACGTGTTTTTTGAGCCATGCTGTCCGCTTCTCTTCTTGGCGTTTCTTCTGGTTGGCCTCTTTTCGCCTCTTCTTCTCTTCTTTGGAAAAAGAGGCGTACCTTGATTTGTCGAGTTCATTGATCAGTAGTTTTATATCAGCTGCTCGATTGCTTTGATTAGAGCTTTCGTAGTGCTTAATTTCTAGCTCATAGATTTCAATTAAAGCGCTCAGTGCCGATTTCTTATCAATTTTTACTGCGATATTGTTAAGGGACTCAAGAAAACTGAGGTTAACTGTTTTGAGTAGTGCTTTTGTCTTAGAGCTATCGTCATATGTTTTAATACCGTAACCATTCTTTTTCGTCAGGTAGACGTAGTTACTTGAAGTCATTGCAAAAATGCTGTCGCTCATTTGCTTGAGCAGCCCAATCTGATCGTCAATATTTTCGAAGTCGAAATTGTCGTCGACGATGGAAATGCTGTTGATGAACGGCTTGAATGCGGCCTCGCGTTTGTAGATGTCGACTTCAACGAGAGATTGCATCACTTTGCCATATGCCGAGTAGAAGATTGCCTCGATGTTCGACGGGTCATTCTGCTCGACCATGTTGTAGTATTTCTCTACTTCCGCCCAATCCTCTTTTGCTTTTGCTCGGCGAGCGTTCTCCAAGTACTTTTTGACAAATCCTGTATTGTCAACTTTGACGGTTGACCCGCTCACATCGATACCACCTTCTGCGGTGCGTAACAAATTTCGAGCTTCTTCGATTGTGTATTGGGTTCCGCAATATTGGCAGACGTAGACGCCGTCTTTCTTGACGAGGTTGTTACTGCCGCATAGTTCGCATTTAATTGCTTCCACGGTGATCCTTTCTTGCTATGCTGATTAAGCTTTATCGGTGATGGCATCGATGAAATGATGCATTGCATCGATGTAGTCTTGCTTTCGCGTGGCAAGCTCAGCTAAATCTTTTGCTGTTGGCTCGTGCGAGAGAGCATTTCTCATACCTCGCGCTTCGTGCTTCCTTGTCTTCCCATCATGCTTGTTGAATATTGTGGTGACATCTTTTTTGTTGAGCTTGATATCTGCAAATTTGAGTACATAGGGAACTTGGTTTGGATTGATTGCCAAATTGTCGGCCGCAGGGGTTTTTCCTTGGCTTTTCAAATAGCTTTTCAGAAGCGTTTTGTAGCCGACCTCGCATATGTCAAAGTTGATGATGAAGTCAAGGTAGTCTTCGCGTGCCTCGGGGGATGCCATAGCTTGACGGACGTCGTCCATTCGTTTGACCGCCTCGGCCGCTAATGCTTTCTGCTCTTCAGGGGAAAGGCTCGGCTTGCTTTTTGGCATAATGCGCTCCGTTCGAAAGTTGCGGTCGCTCATTGACCTTAAGGTCAATCTTCTTTATCTAACGATAAAGAAGAACATGCCATCACTGCCTTAGCGGCATTGCAGTTTTTCTCGGATGTGGAGGTGCATACATGCGGAAGAAGTGATTTTGCCCCGATTGCCGACTTCCCTTGCAGTATTCGTCTTGGTATGTTGTGCATTTGTATTCTGGGAAAACGCCAGATGGAAGCTCTGTGCTTGCAATTGCTTGTGCGCTTTCGTACAATAGCATTATCGTACAAGAACCTGTACAAGTATGGAGGACTTGCCATGGAAGCGGTTGCGTACTCGACGTTTCGCAAGGATTTACGGGCATACTTGGATAAGACGCGCGATGACGCGACTCCGCTGCTGGTCACGAGCAAAGATCCAAGCGCGAACGTGGTCGTCATGAATGCGATGGACTACGATAATCTCATTGAAAACCTGGAAGTCCAATCGAATGCGCGACTGATGAGCAAGATTGAGCGAGGGATGAAGCAGTTTGCCGAAGAACGAGGTGCAAACCACGAGCTCATCGAGGTAGAGGATGCCTAAACTGTGGTCCGACGATGCCTGGGAAGATTATCTCTGGTGGCAAGCCGAGGATAAGCGGACGCTCAAACGCATTAACAAGTTGATAGAAGATGCGCTGCGAAACCCTTATGAGGGGCTGGGGAAGCCCGAAAAACTCAAGGGCAGCTTGTCTGGCTTGTGGTCGAGAAGGATCAATGAGAAAGATCGACTTATCTACGACGTGCAAGGAAATACAATCCGCATCTACTCGGCAAGAAGCCATTATTCGGACAAATAGGCTTAGCTTTCTGGCATCCTGCGTTTGGAGGCGCTTTCATTCGCGTGCCAACTTCGCATCCTGCCCGTGCGCCTTCAAATTCGGGAAAGCGAACCTGAAGGCGCTATCCCGAATCTGGCATTCGGTGGGATGCCCTCTAGCTCCTGCTCATGCAGCTTTCGCAGTAGGCGCAGGCTGCGGGCGTGGCGGCGAGGCCCCCGAGGGCGCTTTCGCGCAGCTCGAAGGGGAGGCTCTTGCCCACAGCGAACATCGCATCGACCGTCTGGTCGAAGTCGACGAGGTTCCCGATGCCCGCAAGGGCAATCTCCGCGCTCACGAGTGCGACGGCGGCGCCTGCCGCGTTGCGCTTCTGGCAAGGCACTTCCACAAGCCCTGCCACGGGGTCGCAGACGAGCCCCATCAGGCTGGTGAGCGCGTTCGCGGCAGCGTTCAGACACTGCGCGGGCGTGCCGCCGGCAAGTTCGCAGGTCGCTGCGGCGGCCATGGCGCACGCGGCGCCTACCTCCGCCTGGCAGCCGCCCTCGGCGCCCGACACGGTGGCGTTTCTCGTGATGAGGTATCCCACGGCGGCCGCGCAGGAAAGCCCGCGAGCCAAGTCTTCATCGGTGTATCCGCGCTCCTCGCCGAGAGCCATGAGTACGCCGGGGACGACGCCTGCGCTGCCCGCGGTGGGCGCGGCGACGATTCGACCCATCGAAGCGTTCGTTTCGAGCACAGCCATCGCATAGGTCGCCGCCTTCGCCGTCAAATCGCCGCAGACGCTTCTCCCTGACGCATGGAACGTGCGCATCCGCTGCGCCTCGCTGCTCAGAAGGCCGCCCATGGACTCGGCCGGCTCCTCGATCGGTCGCAGCGTCGAGGCGCGCATCACGTCGAGCGCGCGCTTGAGATATTCCTGCGTGTCGGCGATGCATCCTTGCGACGCGCACAGGGCCTCCTCTCGGGCGCAGAAGGCTTGCGAGATGGTCGAATCATGGGCGTCGCACCAGTTCAAAAGCTCTTTCCCGCTCGCAAAATCGAGCGCTTCGAAGCTTATAAGTGCCTGCCCCTCGTCGATGGGACAGCCTTTCGCGCCTTCGCCCTCGGAAGCCGTGTTGTCGGCGGGAATCACGCGCACGTCGAAGATGCCGGGATGCTCGGCGATCGCGCGGCGTACCTTGTCGCTCACCCGTTGGTCGCATTCGAGCACGGTGTAGGCCACCTGGCCGCGTCTTTCGCGGAACATGCGCGTCGTCGCGATGTTCACGCCCTCGTCCGATAGGCACCTTGCGATATGGGCGAGCACGCCCGCCTCGTCTCGCTGCCGCACGACGACGCTCGTGTGCTCGCCGGTGATGTGCACGTCGATGCCGTCGAGGCGCGTGATCACGGCTGCGCCGCCGCCGATGCTCTCGCCGCGCACGTAAACCGTGCAACCTGACTCATCGGTCACGGTGACGTCGATCGTGTTGGGGTGCGCGAAATCGTCGGCCTGGGGGTCGGGGGTGAAGGAGAATGCGAGCCCCTTTGCGGAGGCCCAGCGGAAGGAGTCGCGAACGCGCAGGTCGTCAGCGGCAAACCCAAGCATGCCAGCAACGAGCGCCTTGTCGGTGCCGTGCCCCTGGTAGGTGTGCGCGAACGATCCGAGAAGACGAAACACTGCTTTTTGGGGTGCCGAGCCGCACAGGTTTCTCGCCATAAGCGCGATGCGCAGCGCGCCTGCGGTATGCGAGGAGGAGGGTCCGACCATGATCGGGCCGATGATATCGTGAAGTCCAAGCGTTTTCATGGGAATGCGCTCCTGTTTCTCCTCAGTTTGATGCTGTCGCGCGCGTCTCGCGGAATGCGCTCACATTGCGTGCAGCGTGTGCGAAGCCGCCCGTGGCATACGCGATATGTGCAATGGCGCACGCTGCGTAGATAATGTGCACGACAAGCATCCTCAACTTCCGTTTCGAGACGCGCATCGCCGTGTCGATTCCATCAACACTATATATCAGTTGCGTTGGGGCAAAGGGGATGGAAGGCGCGAGCTCGCAAGCGCAGAGGCTTCGCGACCTGCAATCCCTTTCACGCCGATGCCTAGCGCGATTGCGTTTCCGAGCTCGCGCGATGCGGGGCGTGCGTTATACTGTTCGGGCATTTTTAACATCCCGCCGAGATTGCTCAGGTTAGCTGCGCATCGCAATGTACGCTGCCGCTTTGAGCTGCACGGCGGAGAAACAAGGAGAGAGAACATGTCATCGATCATCGTCGTCGGTCACAAAAACCCTGATAACGACGCCATAAGCGCGGCTGTCGGGTATGCATACCTGAAAAACGAGCTCGCGCGCCGCGCGGGCGAGGAGGCCGTCTTCGAGCCGGTGCGTCTGGGGCCGCTTCCTCCCGAGACCGAGTGGATCATGGGCGAGCGCGGCATCGAGCAGCCCCGTCTTATCGAGTCGGTTCCCGAGGGCGCCAAGGTCATCCTCGTCGACCATAACGAGATGCTCCAGTCTGTGGACGGTTTGAACACTGACGACCTCGTCGAAGTTGTCGACCATCACCGCCTGGGCGGCCTTACCACCGCGCAGCCGATTCGCGTAAACGTGAAGCCCGTCGGCTCCACCGCCGCCATCGTCGCGCGCGAGTTCGAGATCGAGGGTGTGGAACTTCCCGAGTCCATCGCCGCGCTGCTGCTCGGTGCGATGCTCACCGACACTGTCATCATGAAGTCGCCCACCACGACCGACTTCGACCGCGATATGATTGCGCGTACGGCCAAGACCCTGGGCGTCGATCCGGTCGAATACGGAATGGACATCTTCAAGTGCCGTTCGAACCCCGCCGAGCTTCCTATCGACAAGCTGGTGAACGCCGACGCGAAGGAATTCGAACTCAAGAATGGCAACAAGGTCTACATCGGCCAGTTCGAGACCGTCGACTTGAAGGCGGTCCTCGGCCGCGAAGCCGAGATTCGTGAGGCTATCAAAGCGCTCGTCGCTGAAAAGGGCTACCAGTTCGTGCTGTTCTTCGCGACTGACATCCTCGCTGAGGGCTCGCAGTTCATTTGCGAGGGCGATACGCAGTTCGTCTCCGACGTGTTCGGCGTGAACTTGAACGATGGCGAAAGCGCCTGGATGCCCGGTGTGCTCTCCCGCAAGAAGCAGGTTGCGGCGCCTATCCTCGCTGCCTAGATCGGCAAGCTCGTCTGCGAAGGCGGATGCTCGCTCTTTGAAGTGACAAGGCCCCGATGTCTCGCGCAAATCCGCGCAGGCGTCGGGGCCTTTTGCGTGCGCGAGCGACTATGCCGACGTCGGGGCTGCTCCTGCGGGGCGGTCGTTGCGGGAAAGATGTTGTCAGCATGAGTCTTTGCCCAACCGGCGGGCGGTCTCGTCAAGATTCCTCCGTACGTTCGGTGCTATTCTTCCCAGCGTTTCGCCACGTAGTCGAGCAGGAATTCGTAGAAGCGCTGTGCTTCGGAATCTGGGGTGCAGCGGCTCGTTTTCGCCACGATGACGTTGCGCGTGAATTCGGTTTCCTGCAGATGGACGAGGCGACAGGACTTCGGGTCGAGGTCGCCCCAGCTGTGGTCGGGCCAAAACCCCACACCAAGCCCGAGGCCAATCATCTTCTTCACGACGAGCGGATTGTCGCTTTCGAAGGCGATATGCGGGGTGAAGGCGCGGCGCGCGCAGAAGGTGTCGCACACCTCGCGAAAGCGGCGCGACCCCGCGAGCGCGATGAACCGCTCGTTTGCAAAGTCCGCAAGCGAGGCGGTATTCCCAAGCGCGCTGCTTGCGGGAACGGCGATGCCGATGCGCTCCGAAAATGGTGTCTTCTCGACGGCGTTCTCCACCGTGCTCGAGCCGCGCGGCGTAATAGTTGTCACGATGACGTCGCGATGTCGCTCACGCTCGTCCTGTGTGATCTCGAACGAGACGTGCGGGTTAAGCTCGCTGTAGGCGGCGATGCCGTCAATGGCCACCCCGGATGCCGCATGGACGCCGACGCGGACTACGCCCTGCTCGCCCTGTTGGAAAAGCTGCACGTCGCGCACCACATTCTCGAGGGTTTCCATCGCGGGCTTCACACGGTCTCGAACGTAGGCGCCGGCGGGGGAGAGGCGGATGCCGCGCCCCGCACGCTCGAACAGGCTCACGCCGAGCTCCTGCTCGAGACGGTGGATTGACTGCGTGAGCGCAGGCTGTGCGATGTGGAGCTGCTTCGCCGTGTTGGTCATGTGCTCGCTTTCGGCTACGGCGAGGAAGTATTTCAGCTGAAGCAGTTCCATATCCTTCTCCATCTCATAAGGAAAACATTATGATTTTCATCTTAAAGATATATTGGACATTATCAAGAGAAAGCCTACCATGAATCAAGTTGTAAAACGCTCGATTCGGGAGATGGTATTACCGTGGCGGAAGTGCTTGAAGCTGTCATGCTCATTTGTTTCGGCTTGTCGTGGCCGATGAATGCGTACAAGAACTACAAGGCGGGTACGGCGGCGGGAACGAGCTGGCAGTTCATCCTGCTCATCACGCTCGGCTATGTTGCAGGCATCGCCGCGAAGTTCGTGTCCGGTACGATCAATTGGGTGCTCATCGTGTACTTCATCAACGTGGTGTGCATTGCGGTGAATTGGGCGGTGTATTTCCGCAATCGTAAACTTGATGAGGAGCGAGGCGTCATCGATGCCGCCGAATCGCTCAAGGAGCGTCGCGCAAGCCGCGATCGTGCAGTGGCGGCTGCGGAAAACGGCTACATCGAAGGGGTTCGTGCAGCAGGTCGCGAGTAACGCAGGCGCCGAGGCCCTTTCTGGAGCGAGCGTACGCGCCCGAACCAACTGCATACTTCCAGCGAGTCGCTGCTTCCATCCCTATCACGGCTCGCGATTTCACAGGGCGCCTTCCCTCAGGCGCCCTTTTCCGCATAAGGGTCCGAGTTTTGCCGGGCTGCTCGAGAAAAGCAGAAAGGTGCCGCCTTGCCAGAAGTTGCGCTGCATAATTGTGGAGAAGAAAAGGAGACGACTCCCAAGCGAGGAGTCGCCGGTGCGGCGATCGCCCCGAAAGCGGCAGCGAGACAGCTTCTTCAAGTTGTGTTTTGCCAGCTCACAGCAACCTGCCTGCATGATGCCCCACCCTGCGTGCCGTTTACCTTAGGGGATAGACACACCCGGGTGCGTGGCGTTTGACAAGCTGGTGTTCGAGCCGTATAGTACCAACTCGCGCCGTATTGCGGCGTGTATTTTCGTGTGCGCACCAGCTGAGCGTACATGAAAATGGGGGAGCGCCTCGCACGCGGGGCAATCCCAGCAGGCATATGGTTTTCGCAGCCACATGGTCAGGTTGCGCGAAGCCAGGTAGTAAAGAAGGAGAAGGAACTTGCCTACTATTAATCAGTTGGTCCGCAAGGGCCGCAAGACGGCTGTCGCCAAGTCCAAGACGCCGGCGCTCAAGGGCAACCCGCAGAAGCGTGGCGTGTGCACCCGTGTGTACACCACCACGCCGAAGAAGCCGAACTCGGCTCTTCGTAAGGTTTGCCGTGTCCGCCTCGTCAACGGCATGGAAGTAACGGCCTACATCCCCGGCGAAGGTCACAACCTCCAGGAGCACTCCATGGTGCTTATCCGCGGTGGTCGTGTTAAGGACCTTCCTGGTGTCCGTTACAAGGTCATCCGCGCTGCTCTCGACTGCGCTGCAGTCGACAAGCGCAAGCAGGCTCGCAGCCGCTACGGTGCCAAGCGCCCGAAATAAGTAAACCGCTAAGTCGCGCGGGCCAGAAAAGAAAGGCCTAATGGGAGGTTAGGAAAGCCCCCTCGAAGCGCGCAGGAAAGAAGGAGTTACCCAATGCCGCGTCGTGCAGCAGCAGTCCGTCGTGAAACTCAGCCGGACGCAAAGTTCAACAATCGTCTCGTCACCCAGCTGATCAACAAGATCATGCTCGATGGCAAGAAGTCCATCGCCGAGGGCATCGTTTATGGTGCTTTCGATATCGTCGAGGAGAAGTCTGGCCAGGATCCTCTGTCCGTCTTCAAGAAGGCCATGGACAACGTTCGCCCCACGCTCGAGGTCAAGCCGAAGCGTGTCGGCGGTGCAACCTACCAGGTGCCGATGGAGGTCAACTCCCGTCGCGCCACCACGCTCGCCATCCGCTGGATCGTCGACTTCTCGCGCAAGCGCAAGGAGCACACCATGAAGCAGCGCCTCGCTGCCGAGATCATGGACGCAGCCGAGAACACCGGCGCTTCCGTCAAGAAGCGTGAGGATCTCTACAAGATGGCCGAGTCCAACCGTGCGTTCTCGCACTACCGCTTCTAGGTCGTGAGGGAACATGGCTAAGACTAACGATCTGAAGCTCACCCGTAACTTCGGCATCATGGCCCACATCGATGCCGGTAAGACGACCACTACCGAGCGAATCCTTTACTACACTGGCAAGACCCACAAGATCGGCGAGGTGCATGATGGCGCCGCGACGATGGACTGGATGGTGCAGGAGCAGGAGCGCGGCGTGACCATCACCGCTGCTGCTACTACCTGCTTCTGGAAGAAGGACGACGAGACCTACCGCTTCCAGATCATCGACACCCCGGGCCACGTGGACTTCACCGCCGAGGTTGAGCGCTCCCTGCGCGTTCTCGACGGCACCGTCGCCGTGTTTGACGCCGTTGCCGGCGTTCAGCCGCAGTCCGAGACTGTTTGGCGTCAGGCGGAGCGCTACGGCGTTCCCCGCATCGCCTTCATCAACAAGTACGACCGCGTCGGCGCCGACTTCCTCCATGCGATTCAGACCATGAAAGATCGCCTGGGTGCCAAGGCCGTCGCGGCACAGCTCCCGATGGGCGCCGAGGACAACTTCTGGGGCGTCATCGACCTTGTCACCATGACTGCATGGGACTTCAAGGCCGACGACAAGGGCATGACCTACCCTGAGCCCATGGACGAGATCCCCGCCGAGTTCAAAGAGGACGCCGAGCTTTATCATCAGGAGCTCCTCGAGGCTGCCGCCGACTGCGACGACGACCTCATGGAGAAGGTCCTCATGGAAGAGGAAGTCTCCGTCGAAGAGCTGAAGGCTGCCCTGCGCAAGGGCGTCATCGCCTGCAAGATCAACCCCGTGTTCGTGGGCTCCGCCTACAAGAACAAGGGCGTGCAGGAACTTCTCGACGCCGTCGTCGACTACCTCCCGGCTCCGACCGACGTTCCCGCCATCAAGGGCACCAACCCCGAGACCGGCGAGGAAGATGAGCGCCCGAGCGATCCGAAGGCCCCGTTTGCGGCCCTCGCGTTCAAGATCATGACCGACCCGTTCGTCGGCAAGCTCACCTACCTGCGCGTGTACTCCGGCCATCTGGACGCTGGTTCCTACGTGTCCAACGCCACCAAGGATAAGAAAGAGCGCATCGGCCGCCTGCTTCAGATGCACTCCAACCAGCGCGTCGACATCGACGCCTGCTCCGCTGGCGACATCGTCGCCGTCGTTGGCCTGAAGAACACGACCACGGGCGACACGCTGTGCGGCGAGGGTGCGCCGATTATCCTCGAGTCCATGGAATTCGCTGACCCCGTCATCGACGTTGCTGTCGAGCCGAAGACCAAGGCCGACCAGACCAAGATGGAGATCGCTCTTCAGAAGCTGGCCGAAGAGGACCCGACGTTCCGCGTGTCGACCAACCATGAGACCGGCCAGACCATCATCGCCGGCATGGGCGAGCTTCACCTCGAGATCATCATCGACCGCCTTCTGCGCGAGTTCAAGGTCGAGGCGAACGTCGGCAAGCCGCAGGTTGCCTACCGCGAGCGTCCGGGCCACGAAGTGCTCAACGCCGAGGGTAAGTTCGTCCGCCAGTCCGGCGGTCGCGGCCAGTACGGCCATGCGGTCATCAACATGTACCCGCAGGAAGCCGGCAAAGGCTACGAGTTCGAGAACAAGATCGTCGGCGGCGTCGTGCCGAAGGAGTACATTCCTTCCATCGACAAGGGCATCCAGGAAGCTCTCAACACGGGCGTTTTGGCTGGCTACCCCGTCGAGGACATTCGCGTCGAGCTCATCGATGGTTCTTACCACGACGTCGACTCTTCCGAGGCTGCCTTCAAGGTCGCAGGCTCCATGGCGATCAAGGACGCGCTGCGCAAGTCCGATCCGGTCATCCTTGAGCCTGTCATGTCCGTCGAGGTTGAAACCCCCGAGGAGTACATGGGCTTCGTCATGGGCGACATCCCGAGCCGCCGCGGTATGATCTGCGGCCAGGAACCGCGCGGCAATGCTGTTGCCGTCTCCGCAAAGGTTCCGCTCGGCGAGATGTTCGGCTATGCAACCGACCTGCGCTCCGGCACTCAGGGCCGTGCGACGTATACGATGCAGTTCTCGTCCTACGAGCCGGTTCCGAAGAGCGTGTCCGAAGAGATTATCAGCAAGGCTGGCGGCAACGCGTAGAGCGCGGCTGCGACAAGCTTAATGGAGGTAAGATAAGTGGCTAATCAGAAGATTCGCATCCGCTTAAAGGGGTACGATCATGAGATCGTGGATCAGTCCACCAAGCTCATCGTCGATACCGCGCAGAAGACGGGTGCCAAGGTGTCCGGTCCTATTCCGCTGCCGACGGAGCGCAACATGTATTGCGTCGTCAAGGGCCCGCACGTCGACAAGGATTCCCGCGAGCAGTTCGAGATGCGCACCCACAAGCGCCTCATCGACATCCTGGAGCCGACCCCGAACACGGTCGATTCCCTGATGCGTCTCGATCTCCCGGCCGGCGTCGACATCGAGATCAAGCTGTAAGGGGGCTCTTTTAAATGATTAATGCAATCTTTGGCAAGAAGATCGGCATGACGCAGATCTTCGCTGAGAACGAAACCGTCGTTCCCGTTACCGTTATCCAGGCTGAGCCGAACAAGGTCTGCCAGGTGAAGACGAAGGCTACGGACGGTTACGAAGCTGTTCAGTTGGGCTTCGGCGCAATCAAGCCGAAGAAGGTCAACAAGCCGATGGCGGGCCATTTCGAGAAGCTCGGCACCGAGCCTGTTCGTTACCTGCGCGAGGTTCGCGTCGAGGACGCGAGCGAGTACAAGACGGGCGACCTGCAGACCGTCGCGGCATTTGCCGACGTGAAGAAGGTCGACGTCACTGGTACTTCCAAGGGCAAGGGCTTCGCTGGCGTCATCAAGCGTTACGGCTTTGCCGGTGGTCCTGGCGGACATGGTGCGCACTTCCATCGCGCTCCCGGTTCGGTCGGCCAGTGCGCAACCCCGTCCCGCGTCTTCAAGGGCGTTCGTATGCCGGGTCACATGGGCTGCGATACGGTTACCGTCCGCAACCTCGAGGTCGTTCGCATCGATGAGGAGCAGAACCTCATCCTCGTCAAGGGTGGTATCCCGGGCGGCAAGAACGGCATCGTGCGCGTGCGCATGGCGTAGTTAGTAACGAAGATTAGGAGCTGCATTACATATGGCAACGATTGATATCAAGGACGCGAAGGGTGAGAAGACCGGCACTGCCGAGCTCAATCCTTCCGTGTTCGGCATCGAGCCGAACGTCCCGGTCATGCACCTTGCGGTCCGCGCGCAGCGCGCTTCGTGGCGCCAGGGCACGCATGACACCAAGACCCGTGGCGAAGTCCGTGGCGGCGGCAAGAAGCCGTGGCGCCAGAAGGGTACTGGCCGCGCTCGTCAGGGCACCATCCGCGCACCTCAATGGGCTGGCGGCGGCACCGTGTTTGGTCCGCATCCCCGCTCCTACGAGATGAAGGTGAACAAGAAGGAGATCAAGCTCGCGATGCGCTCTGCGCTTTCCGCGAAGCTCGCCGACAACCAGCTCATGGTCGTCGCTGATTGGAACTTCGAGAAGCCCTGCACCAAGGACGCCGTTGCTGCCCTGAAGGCGCTCGGCATCGAAGGTCGTGCGACGCTCGTGATTGGCAATGAGGACATCAACACCTACAAGTCCTTCCGCAACATCCCGACCGTCACCATCGTCCCGGTGTGCATGATCAACACCTACGACTTCTTGGATAACAAGACGCTCGTGCTGACTGAGTCCACCCTGGCCCGCATCGAGGAGGTGCTTGCATAAATGAAGGATCCTCGCGAGGTTATCATCCGCCCCGTCATCACGGAGCACAGCTACGACATGATGGAGAAGAACACCTACACCTTCGAGGTCGCCAAGACCTCCAACAAGGTTGAGATCCGTCAGGCAGTTGAGGCCATCTTCAACGTGACGGTGACCAAGGTGAACACCCTGAACGTGAAGTCTAAGCCGAAGCGCATGCGCGGTGCGGCTGGCCGTACCCGTACGTGGAAGAAGGCCATGGTCACGCTCAAGGAAGGCGATTCCATCGAGCTGTTCAACGCCTAGAGTCCTATCTCTGAGCGTTTGACGCCTGCTAGTAAGCCCCAGGTTATTTGACCTGGGGCTTTTTCTATCTCGAGGCCCGTTATCCTTTGCTCTTGAGCAACCTCGAGCGCGTTTAACGGTGTGGTTTCGCTATAATGGGACAAACGACGATATTTCGAGGAGTCCGCATGGCGTTTATCGAGTTCCGCGATGTCCGTAAAATCTATCAGATGGGCGAGGTTGAGGTCGCCGCCGTCGACGGTATGTCGTTTACCGTCGAGAAGGGCGAGTTCGTCGTCGTGGTCGGGCCGTCGGGCTCGGGCAAGACCACGCTTTTGAACATGCTCGGTGGCATGGATTCCTGCACGTCGGGCACGATTATGCTCGACGGGCGCGAGGTGAGCGCGTTCGACGAGAAGGAGCTTACGTATTACCGCCGTTACGATATCGGCTTCGTGTTCCAGTTTTACAACCTCGTGCAGAACCTGACGGCGCTCGAGAATGTTGAGCTCGCAAGCCAGATTTGCACCGACCCCCTCGATGCCGCTGAGGTGCTTGCCGAAGTGGGTCTCTCTCATCGCATCGACAACTTCCCCTCGCAGCTTTCGGGTGGCGAGCAGCAGCGCGTGGCCATCGCACGCGCGCTCGCAAAGAACCCGAAGGTGCTTTTGGCCGACGAGCCCACAGGTGCCCTCGACTACAAGACCGGCAAAGCTATCCTGAAGCTTTTGCAGGACACGTGCGCGAACACGGGCAAGACCGTCGTGCTCATCACGCACAATTCCGCGTTCACCGATATCGCCGACCGCGTGATCCATATTCGCGAGGGCAAAGTTGCCGCCGTGGAACAAAACGCCCACCCCGCCTCCGCTGAAACGATTGAGTGGTAGCCGATGGCAGGGGCATTCCGCAAAGAAGTAGTCCGATCGATCACCCATTCGCTTGGGCGCTTCCTCGCTATTGCCATCATCGCGGCGCTTGGGTGCGGCTTCTATGCGGGCTTGCGCCTCACCGGCCCCGACATGCGTCTTGCGGGCGATACATACTACGACGCGACCAACCTGTGCGATCTGCGCGTCGTCTCATCGCTCGGGTTCACCGACGATCAGATCGATGAGATTTCCCAGGTAGAAGGTGTAAGCGGCGTCATGCCGGCCTACGAGTCCGACGTCATCGCGCAGATTGACGGCGTGCAGTACACGACGCGCGTCCATTCCCTTAACGTCGATAAGGCGCGGGCGAGCGAATGTGATGACGGGCTGAATGTCGAATCCGAGGATTCGAACTATATTAACCGACCCATTCTGGTCGAAGGGTCGTGGCCCGAATCGAACGACGAGTGCCTTTTGTCCGCTGACACGGTGTGGTCGACCGAGGTGAGCGTCGGCGATAAGGTCCTGCTTGCGGAGGGGACCTCCGACCTCGACGATACCTTCGCCGTCCACGAGTACACCGTCTCGGGTTTCGTTCGCTCTTCGTATTACACGTGCTCGACGTCGGTGGGATCAACGTCTCTCGGGTCGGGGCAGCTCGCGACCTTCGCTTATGTTCCCGAAGGCGCTTTCGCGGAGGATTTCCCTTATACCGAGGCGTTCGTTACCGTCGCTGGCGCTCGCGAGGCGCAGTGGGCGACCGACAACTACCAATCGCTCGTCGATGCGACGGCATCGCGCATCAACGGCATCTCCGATAATCTTCTGGCCTCGCGTCTCGACGGTATTCGGGCCGATGCGCAGGCGGAACTTGACGAGAGCCGTGCCGACTTCGAGGCCGAGCGAGCCGATGCGCTCCAGAAGCTCGATGATGCGCAGGCGGAACTTGACGACGCGAAGGCGAAGCTTGACGACGCGGCCGCGAAGCTCGCGAGCTCGCAGGCGACCCTCGACTCGAGCGCTCGCGATCTTGCGAGCGGACAGGCGCAGGTCGATAGCGGGCGGGCGGAACTTGAAGCCCAGCGCGCGGCTGCCGAGGAGCAGTTCGCGGCTGCCGAGGCCCAGCTCGACGCCGCCCAGGCAAGCTATGACGCCGCCATGGCTCAACGTGCGATGCTCGTCGAGCAGCTCGCGCAGGCGCAGGCGGCGGGCGCGTACGATGTCGTGGCGCAGCTCGAAGCGGCCATCGCGCAAATCGACGCGCAGACTGCGGGCGTTCCCGAGCAGATTGCGCAGGGGCGTGCCCAGCTTGCTGAGCAGCGCTCTCAGGCGCAGGCGAGCATGGACGCCGCTGAGGGCGAGCTCGCGAGCTCGCAGGCGGCTATCGACAGCGGTCGCGCTCAGCTGGAATCGGGACGTCGGCAGCTTGCGTCGGGACGCTCCGAATACGAGGATGGCCTCGCACAATACGAAGAGGGCGCAAACGAGCTGTCCGCCCAGCGTGCGGATGCCGAGGAGCAGTTCGCCGACGCCGAGGCGAAGCTCGCCGATGCCCAGGCCGACGTAGATGCGATCGCGGATACCGAGGGCGAGGTGTACGTGCTTGACCTCACGAAGAATATCGGCGCCGAGAGCTTCAAGTCGGATGCGGGTCGCATTGATCAGATTGCGCAGGTCTTCCCGTTTTTGTTCTTCCTCGTGGCGGCGCTTGTCTCGCTTACCACCATGACGCGCATGGTCGAGGAGGAGCGCGTGCTTATCGGCACGTTCAAGGCGCTCGGCTACAGCAAGGCGCGTATCACCTCGAAGTACCTCATCTACGCCATCGTGGCGAGCGGAGTCGGCGCGATCGTCGGTATCGTCGCGCTCTCGAAGTTCTTGCCCTGGTTCATCATGGGTGCCTATGCGATCATCTACGCCGTTCCGTGTCGCCCCTGCCCGATCGACCCCGCCATGACCGCCGCCGCCGCGGGGCTCGGCGTGGGAATCACCGTAATTGCGACTTGGTTCGCTGCCGCCTCGACGCTGCGTGAGCGACCGGCGTTCCTCATGCTGCCGCGCGCGCCCAAGGCGGGCAAGCGCATTCTGCTCGAGCGTATCCGCCCCGTGTGGCGTCGCCTGTCGTTCTCCTGGAAGGTCACCTCGCGCAACCTCTTCCGCTACAAGCGTCGCTTTATCATGGCAATCGTGGGCATCGCCGGCTGCACGGCGCTCCTGCTCACAGGCCTGGGGCTGCAGAACGCCATCAACGACATCATCGACAAGCAGTACGGCGAGCTCTATCACTACAACACTATTGTCCGCATGGCCTCCGATTCTACGGATGATGAGAAAAGCCAGGTAGAGCAACGGGTTGAAGAAGATGCATCGGGAGAATACGCCTGGCTTGCCACCGCGAACAAGCAAGCGCAGTCGATCTCGGACGACGAGGGCGCCGATGTGAGCCAGCACCGCGTCGATATCGTTGTGCCCGAGAATCCAGACACCCTCTCCGATTTCAACACCTTGCGCACGCGCGAGGGGCATGAGGAGCTTGCGCTCTCCGACGACGGCGTGCTCGTGAGCGAAAAGCTCGCGATGGAGCTCTCCCTTACGGTGGGCAGCACGTTTTCCATCTTCGACGAGGACGCCGTGGGCGACGCGACGGGCGACGGGCGCGAGGTCACCGTGGCGGGCATCATGGAGAACTACGTCGGGCACTACGTCTACTTCACGCCGACACTCTACGAGCAGGTGATGGGCGAGGAGCCCGTTTTCACCACGCTCTATGCGAACGAGGTGGAAGACGAAGGCGCGCGCGAGGTGCTCTCCGACGAGCTTCTGGCAACCGACGGTGTGAAGACGGTCACCTATAACGATGAGACTATCGATAGTTACCGAACCATGCTCAAGAGCGTCGACAGCGTGGTCGTGGTCCTCGTCATCGCGGCGGCCCTGCTCGCGTTCGTCGTGCTCTACAACTTGACGAACATCAACATCACCGAGCGTGTCCGCGAGATCGCCACGCTGAAGGTGCTCGGCTTCACCCCGCGCGAGGTCGATGCCTATATCTACCGAGAAACGCTTTTGCTTGCCGTAATCGGTGCGCTCGTAGGCCTTTTGCTCGGCATCGTGATGGAGGGCTTCGTCGTGGTGACGGCTGAGGTGGATCAGGTCATGTTCGGTCGCGACATTCATGCTGCAAGCTTTATCATTGCGTTCCTGCTAACCATGGTGTTCTCGGTAATCGTGACGCTTGCCATGCGCCCGAAGCTGCGCCGGATCGATATGGTCGAAAGCCTGAAATCGAACGAATAGGCGCCTATCTGTACCTGCGAATTGCCGAAGATGAGGGGGTAATCCGCCCCTTTCATACGTCTTGCAGGATGCGTATCGCGCAAGTTGCGCTACAATTTTTACAAATGAGTTGGAGTTTTCTCATTCGAAAGGGGAACTAGTTCAATGAAGGTTACTCAGCGAAAGCTCGATGACGGCAAGCTGCGTCTCGAATGCGTCGCAACGCCCGTTGAGGTGAACGAGGTGCTGCAAAACGCCTACATCCAGTTCGCTCAGCAGATGGGCCTGCGCCCGGAAAAGGACAAGACGGTCGCTCAGGTCGCCGAGGAGCAGATGGGCATCAAGAATCTCGACTCCATCGTGCAAGAGCAGGCGATCGAGGGTCTTGTCCCTTATGCTATCGACAAGAAGAACCTCACGCCCGCGTACCCGCCGAAGGCCGAGCATGATCGCGCCATCGCTCGCGACCGCGAGTTCGCGTTCACCGTCGTGGTGCTCCCGAAGCCCAACTACGAGCTCTCTTCCTATGAGCCGGTTTCCATCACGGTGCAGCCTTTCGAGGTGAGCGAAGACGAGGTCCAGCGCCATATGGATGAAACGGCGGAGCATTACGCCGAGTACGTCGCCGACGACCCGCATCCGGTTGCGAAGGGCGACAGCGTGAAGGTGAAGCTCGAGTGCTCCGAGGGCGGCAAGCCGATGCCGGGCCTGACTACCGAGGGCCGCACCTACACCACGGGCGCCGGCTACATGCCCGACGGCTTCGACGAGAACATCATCGGCATGAACGTTGGCGAGACGAAGGAATTCACCTTCGAGGGCCCGAGCCTTGACGACGACGGCAACGAGTGCACCCAGAAGGTGGAATGCCGTGCCACGGTGCTCGAGATCCAGAAGAAGGTCATCCCCGCCATTACCGATGAATGGGTGACGAAGTACATGCCGATGTACAAGTCGGCAGACGACTTCCGCAACAGCATTCGCGAGAGTCTCGAGAAGCAGGGCCGCGAGCAGTACGACGACTACAACCGCCAGCTTGCTGCGAGCGAGCTCGCTCGTCGCTTCCAGGGCAGCATCGCAGACGAGGTCTACGAGGCAATGCGCGAGCAGCTGATGAACAACGTGCGCCAGACTGCTCAGCAGCAGGGTAAGACCCTCGACGCCTTCATCGAAGAGCAGGGCGGCCAGCAGCAGTTCGGCATGATGATGATGATGCAGATCCGCGAGCTGCTCGTGCAGGGATTCGCTCTCGACGCGCTGTTCCGCCACGAGCACCTCGTGCTGAACGACGACGACATCAACGCCGCTTGCCGCGCTATGAACCCACAGGTGAACCCCAAGATGCTGCGTCAGCGCCTCGAGCAGACGGGCCGCGGCTTCATGCTGCGCGAGGCTGCTGAGCGCTTGAAGGCGAACAACTGGCTGCTCGAGCACGCGAACATCAGGATTGCAGGCGAGCAGGCTGATGCTGACAAGGCCGAGGCTGACGCTGCCGACGCTGCCGAATAGCCGACTAGCCGTTTTCCTGAATCACATGGAGGGGTGAGGCCCGCTTAGAAGCCTCTTCCGCCTTCGCAAGCGCTCCGTTGGACGTAAGGTTCAGCGGAGCGCTTTTCTTTGGCTCCAGTGTCCCAATCGCGCGCGCGCCGAATGGTTCGGCGGATGCCATCGAGGCGTAATCGTTCGCAACCGAACATTTCCCCAACTACGGTTTCAGCGATGTCGATCCAGGTGAGTGGTTTGCGAGCTACGACATCTTGCAGTATGTCCTCCAACATGGTCTCCGCGCTCGATCGCGACCCTCCCGAGCGAGCTTCTCGCTCCCGAGAGCACGGCCGTGCAAACGTTCACCCAGAAGGTAACGGTTAACCTGATGTACGGTCAGCTGCTGTATCTGGAGAACGCTCTGTTGGTCGCCAAACCTTAGGCGATGTAGCGAATGCAGGCGGGGCATGTCGTATAATACGGGACATGTCACATTGCTTTCGAAAACTGCTCATCATTGCGAATCCCGTTGCGCAAAACGGTGAAGGCAAGGCGTGCGCTTATCGGGCGCGCGCCTTGCTTGCGTCTGCGTTAGGGGAAGATGCCTTCGAGCTCGAGTTCACCGAGTGCCCGGGGCAGGCGAGTGACATCGCCGCCCGTGCCGCATCGCGCGGGTTCGACTGCGTCTGCGCGCTCGGCGGCGACGGTATCGCAAACGAGGTTGCCTGCGGGCTCATGGAAGTTCCGGCAGGCGAACGGCCTGCTTTCGCACTGCTGCCCGTCGGCTCGGGCAACGACTACGCGCGCACGCTCGGCATGTCGACCGACCTTCCCACGGCGGTCTTGCAGCTGTGCGATGGCGAATTGCGCTCGCATGACGTGGGGAAATGTAACGATCGATGGTTCTTGGAGACGTTGTCGTTCGGTCTGGATGCGGCAATTGCGCTCGATACCGTCGAACGCCGCGCCCGAACGGGGAAGACGGGAACGATGCTCTATCTGCAGTCGGGTATCGACCATTTGCTCCACCATATGGACCTGCGCCGCTACACTGCTGTGCTCGACGGCGGCGAGCCTGTCTGCGGTGAGTCGTATCTCTTCGCGGTCCAGATTGGGCAGACTTACGGCGGCGGCTTCCGCATCTGCCCCGACGCTGCGCCCGACGACGGCCTGTTCGATATCTGCATCGCGCATCCGCCGTTGACGCGGTTTTCTGGTACCTTCATCTTCCTTATGGCGAAGGATGCCCATCATACGCGCTTCAAGCAGATCGAGTTTCGCCGCGCGGCGTCAATCGACCTTCGCTTCGACGCGCCGCTTCCTGCGCAGATCGATGGGGAGGCGCTCGTGGCCGATTCCTACCACATCTCGATTGCCCCGCGCGCCCTGCGCGTTGTCGTTCCCCGCCAAGGCGAAAGCGCGCGCTCATGACGAAGCGCTCGGCGAATCGCAAGGATGCTGCGCGGGCAGGGGAGCGGCCTGGGGAACGGACTCGCTCCGATAAGCAGGCGGCGGAGGATGCGCGCGCCTATCGCGCGCGGTTTCTTCCCGTAAATCGCGAGGACATGCGCGAGCGCGGCTGGGACGAGTGCGACTTCGTGTACGTGTCGGGCGATGCGTATGTGGATCACTCGTCGTTCGGCGCGGCAATCATCTGCCGCCTTCTCGAGGCGAACCACTACAAGGTCGGCATGATCGCCCAGCCCGATTGGCGCGATTCGGAAAGCGTCGCTGCGCTCGGGCGCCCGCGTCTGGGGTTCCTCGTGAGCTCGGGAAACATGGATTCCATGGTGAATCACTATACGGTCGCCAAGAAGCGCCGCCACTCGGATGCCTTCTCTCCTGGGGGTGAGGGCGGGCTGCGCCCCGACCACGCGGTTGTGGTGTACTCGAACCTGATCAGGCGCGTGTTCAAGGACGTTCCCATCATCATCGGAGGCATCGAGGCGAGTTTGCGCCGCCTTGCCCACTACGATTACTGGTCGGACTCGCTTAAGCGGTCGATCCTGCTCGATTCGAATGCCGACCTTGTGTCATACGGGATGGGGGAACATTCCATCGTGGAGATCGCCGACGCCCTGAATTCGGGGCTTTCGGTAAGCGACCTTACTTTCATCGATGGCACGGTGTTCCGCACGCGCTCGCTTGAGCATGTCTACGACTACGAGCTTTTGCCCGCTTACAGCGCCATGCGCGACAACCCGCGCGCCTACGCGGAAAGTTTCGCCATACAATACGCGAACAGCGACCACGTGACGGGAAAACGCCTGGTCGAGCCCTATGGCGAGCACGAGTTCGTCGTGCAGAACCCGCCAGCCGCCCCGCTTTCGACCGCCGAGCTCGATGCGGTCTATCGCTTGCCGTTCGTCCGCGCCGCGCACCCCGACTACGATGCGGCGGGCGGGGTTCCCGCTATCAAGGAAGTGAAGTTCTCGCTCGCGAGCAACCGCGGGTGCTTCGGCGAGTGCGCTTTCTGTGCGCTCACGTTCCACCAGGGGCGCGTCGTGCAGGTGCGCAGCCGCGCCTCGCTTGTCGCAGAAGCCGAGGAGATGACGCACGACGCCGACTTCAAAGGCTACATCCACGACGTCGGCGGCCCGACGGCGAACTTCCGTGCGCCCGCTTGCCGCAAGCAGATGGACCATGGTGCTTGCCGGGGGAGACGCTGTTTAGCGCCCGAACCATGTAAGAAGCTCATCGCCGATCATTCCGACTACATCCGCCTCTTGCGCGAGCTGCGCGAGGTTCCCGGCGTGAAGAAGGTGTTCGTCCGATCGGGCATCCGCTTCGATTACGTGATGCTCGACGAGAAGCATGGGCGGGAGTTCGTGCGCGAGCTGGCCGAGCACCACGTGAGCGGACAGCTCCGGGTCGCACCCGAGCACGTTTCCCATGGCGTCCTGTCGTGCATGGGCAAGCCCGACCACGCAATCTACGAGCGCTTCGTCTCGCTGTTCGAAGAGGAGAACGCCCGCGCGGGCAAGAAGCAGTTCATCGTTCCCTATCTTATGTCCTCGCATCCGGGCTCGACCATGAAAGAGGCCGTTGAACTGGCGGAATTCGTTCGCGATATGGGATTTAACCCCGAGCAGGTGTCGGATTTCTACCCAACGCCTGGAAGCCTTGCCACGGTGATGTACTTCACGGGGCTCGATCCGCGCACGATGGAGCCGGTTTATGTGCCGAAAAACCCGCACGAGAAGGCGCTGCAACGCGCGCTCATCCAATACCGCGACCCGAAGAATCGCGACCTGGTGCGCGAGGCGTTGCGCCGCGCCGGCAGGGAAGACCTCATCGGCTTCGACACGAAATGTCTCGTGCGGCCGGAGGGGGCCCGTGGGGGCGCGCTGTCGAAGGGGAAGGGTGTGCCGAAGGAGAAAGCGGCGCCAAAGGGGGACTTTCGTGCGGGCGGCTCTTCGGGTGGCGCGCCCAGTCGTAAGGGGAAGTCGTCTCGCTCGACCGGCGGCAGGGGTAAGCCAGCCCGGCAGAGTGGCGGCAAGGATGAAGCCCGACGCTCGCCAGGCAGCAAGAGCGGGAATTCCCATCCATGCGGCGGCAAGGGCAAGGTTCCCCACTCGCACACTGGCGGGGTTAATCGCAAGGAATCCCCCGGTGAGGGGCAACGTGGTCGAGGAACGAAGAGGAAAGGATAGGTTCGCATATGCAGGAAGGGAAGGCTTGTTCCTTCGATGTGGTGGTCGTCGGAGCTGGCATTGCCGGGTGCACGGCGGCCCGCGAGCTTGCGCGATACGACCTGTCCATCTGCGTGCTCGAGGTGGGCAACGATATCGCCTGCGGTGCGACCCGAGCGAATTCCGCTATTGTGCATGCGGGCTTCGATCCCGTGCCCGGTACGCTCAAGGCGCGCTTCAACGTCGAGGGCTCGAAGGCGTATCCGTGCTGGTGCGACGAGCTTGGCGTGCAGTTCTGCCGCAACGGGTCGATGGTGCTCGCCTTCGATGACGAGGGCCGTTTGAAGCTCGATGAGCTCGTCCGCCGCGCCGATGCGAACGGGGTTGAGGGCGTGCGCATCGTGTCGGGGAGTCAGGCGCGCGAGATGGAGCCGAATGTCTCTCCCGAGGTCGCCTGCGCGCTCGTGGCTCCGACGGGCGGCATCGTCGATCCCTATGGCTTCGCTTTCGCGGCGGCCGAGAACGCGTGCGGCAACGGCGTGAGGTTCCTGTTCAATCACCGCGTGGAGAGCATCGTTCGCGTGGAAGGCGGTTTTAACCTCGAAGCTTCGGGGGAGCGCTTCTTCGCGCGGGCGGTCGTGAACGCGGCAGGACTTTTCGCCGACGAGCTGAACAATATGGTCTCGGGGGAGCGCTTCTCTATCACGCCGCGCCGGGGCGAGTACTATCTCTACGACACCGAATACGCCACCACGTTCGAGCACACGATGTTTCAGGTGCCCGGCCCGCTCGGCAAGGGAGTGCTCGTCACACCCACAATTCACGGCAACATGCTCATCGGCCCGAACTCGGTTTCCCAGGCATCCAAGACCGACCTTTCGACGACACAGGAGGGGCTTGCCGACATCGTCGAACGCGCGCGCCTCACCTGGCCTGCGGCTTCCCCCCGCGGTGCTATCACGAACTTCGCGGGGCTGCGCGCGGCGGGCGAGTCGGGAGATTTCGTCATCGGCGAGGCGGTTGATGTGCCCGGGTTATTCAACATCGCCTGCTTCGAATCGCCTGGTCTGACGTCTGCTCCTGCGGTGGCGACCTTCATCGCCTCTCAGGTTGCGGCTTGCTTGGGGGCGGACGGCAATCCGTCGTTTAATCCGCGCCGCGCGCCACAACTTCCCTTCACGGCCATGACCGATGCGCAGCGAGAACATGCTATTGCGAGCGATCCGGCGTTCGGGCATGTGGTCTGCCGCTGCTGCGAGGTGACCGAGGCAGAAGTGGTGCGCGCGCTGCATGGCCCCCTTCCCGTGCTCTCGCTCGATGCGGTCAAGTGGCGCACGGGCGCTACGATGGGGCGCTGTCATGGCGGCTTCTGCTCGCCGGAGCTTGTGGAGATCATGTCGCGTGAGTTGGGCTGTTCGCCCGACGCGATTGACAAGCGGCTTCCCGGCTCGAGGATGATCGCGTCAGCTCGCGCCGACTATGTCGAGCTGGTGCGCGCGGGCAAGCCCGCCGTTGCGGGCGGGCCCTTTGGCGAGGCGGACGAACCGCGCTCGGAGGCGCGATGGCGGCATGCGGAAGCGGGCTCGCGGCAGGCTGAGCCGGGCGGGCGCGCACGGATCGAGGACAGCTTCGATGTGGTCGTCATCGGAGGCGGCGCTGCGGGTATGGCGGCGGCGGTGAGCGCGCGACGTGCGGGCGCGGCTCGCGTGGCAATGGTCGATCGGGAGGAGCGCCCGGGAGGCGTGCTCAAGCAATGCGTGCACAACGGCTTCGGCCTGCATCGCATGAAGGCTGAGCTTACCGGTCCCGAATACGCGGCGCAAGAGGAGCAAGCCGTCATTGATGCGGGTGTGGCCTGCGAATATGGTGTATCGGTGCTGCACATCGACGACGAGGGCACAGGGAAGCTCATCGTCGGGACGCGTTTCGGAGCTGAGCTCTTCTTCCACGCAAAGGCCGTGGTCTTGGCGACGGGGAGCCGCGAGCGCGGGCTGGGGGCGCTCGGCATCGCGGGCGCGCGCCCCTCGGGGGTCTATACGGCGGGCTGCGCGCAGAACTTCATGAACCTGCAGGGACTTGTCCCCGGGTCGACGGCGGTGGTGCTCGGCTCGGGCGACATCGGGCTCATCATGGCCCGCCGCATGACGCTTTCGGGCATCAAGGTGCTCGGCGTGTATGAGATCATGCCGTTCTCCTCGGGACTGCGCCGCAATATCGTGCAATGCCTCGATGACTTCGGCATCCCGCTGCACCTGTCGCGCACGGTGGTACGGCTCGAGGGCGAGACGCGCTTGAATGCCGTCGTCGTAGCGGACGTCGACCCCGCGACGCGGCGCCCCATCGAGGGCACCGAGGAGCGCATCCCTTGCGACACGCTCGTGCTTTCGTGCGGGCTCATCCCCGAAAACGAGGTCGCGAAAACAGCGGGGGTGGCGCTCTCGCCGATAACGGGAGGCGCCATCGTCGACGAGCGATTGGCGACGAGCACGCCTGGAATCTTCGCCTGCGGAAACGCCTTGCATGTGCACGATCTGGCGGACTTCGCATCGGAGGAAGGTGAGCGGGCGGGGGCTTTTGCGGCCGCTTTCGCGCGAGGCGAGGTGCAGGGTGGCTTGGCGAGCGCGGACGAGGCACCTATCGAAGTGGTCGCCGGGAAAGGCGTGCGCTACGTCGTGCCCCAGATGATCTCCCACGATGCGGAGGGGGCGGTGATGCTTTCCTTCCGCGTGTCCGACGTCATCGAGGGCGTGCGGTTCGAAGTGCGCGAAAGCGAGGACGCGGATGCGGGCGAGGTGCTTGCGCGGGCTCGCGATATGGTGGCGGTTCCCGCTGAGATGAGGCGCATGAAAGTCGACGCGGAGAGCCTTGCCGGGTGCTCGCGCATCGTCGTGTCGGCGGTAAGCGGGCTTTCCGCGCGACGGGCGCTAGCCGTGGAAGGGGGCGCGCGATGAGCCGGAGGATCACGTGCATCCAATGTCCGATGGGGTGCGTCATGAACGTTGGGTTTGCCGAGAACGGCGAGGTCACAAGCGTTGAGGGCAACTCGTGCGGCCGCGGGAAGAAGTACGCCCAGGCCGAGGCGACCAATCCGGTCCGCACCGTGTGCGGCACGGTATGCGCTCGGGGGTGCCTGGAACCGGTGAGCTATCGGACGAGCGCACCGGTGCCCAGGGCCCTTGCGGGGGACGTCGCTCGCAAGGCGGCCGGCCTCTCCTTGTGCGCTCCCATCGCATCGGGCGATGTCATCTGCGAGAACGTGTGCGGCACGGGGGTTTCCCTCATCGCGACGAAATCGGTGGGGTAGGGCTATCGCGCCGCCTCGTCCCATCACCGTCCCGGCTCCGTCTCGCCCTCCGTCCCGCCACCCGGCCTACCCCCGTCCCATCCGCTGCCTCAAAGCGCGACCCGCTGCCGGCATTCTCCATCCGTGCAGTGTTTCTGCAATGCGGTCGGTTGTTCTCGCAATCGTATACAATCATAGGGTTGTATATCAGCGGCCGCGGTGCCGTTAAACCCGAGCGAGGGCACGCATGGATTTGCACATAGCGAAGCGCACGGCGCCTCTGTTGATTCTGGACATCATCGCCACGTACGTGGCCTATTGGCTCGCATCGCTTCTGACCAACGTCTACGACGAGGGGTTCACCAGCAACGAGATTTTCTTCATCCTGGGAATCCTTGCCGTGGTGAACATCGCAATCATGGGCGCGTTTCGCCTGTATAACAACTTGTGGGAATACGCAAGCGTCGACGAGGCGCTCCAGATTGTGCTTTCCGTGGTTATATCGACCCTGGTAGGCGCTGTGTTCCTGTGGGTTATCAACGTGAGGCTCCCCATTCGCGTGTTCATTGGCGCGTCGATTCTGCTCGTCTTCCTCATGGGCGGCTACCGTTTGCTGTGGCGCATCAAGCGCCGTAAGAAGCGCGCGTTCTCGGGGGATAACGTCGATCGCCCGCGGACGCTCGTCGTCGGTGCGGGGGAAACCGGCTCGCTCACCATCAACCGTATGGCCACGAAGGACCCGAACATGCCGGGCATCCCCATCGTCGCGACCGACGACGACCCAGCCAAGCGGGGCCTGCGTATCCACGGCGTGAAGGTTGAGGGCTCGACCGACGACATCGAGGAGCTGGTGCGCAAGTATGATATCCAGCAGATCGTCGTCGCCATTCCCTCTTCAACCCCTGCCGAGCGCAAGCGCATCTACAGGGTGTGCACGAAGACCGAGTGCGTCCTCAAGACGCTGCCCAACATCCGCGACCTGCGAATCGACGAGCTGGGCGATGTGGCCCTGCGCGACGTTGACGTGACCGACCTGTTGGGGCGCGAGGAAGTGCAGCTTGACATGCGCATCGCGTATGCGTACGTGGCGGGCGAGACCGTGCTCGTCACAGGCGGCGGCGGGTCAATCGGCAGCGAGCTGTGCCGTCAGCTGGCGAAAGTCGCGCCGCGCCGCATCGTCATCTTCGACATCTGCGAGAACGATGCCTACATGCTCCGCCAAGAGCTGCTTCGCTCCTACGACGACATTGCGATCGACATCGAGATCGGCAGTATCTGCAACGAGGCGCGCGTGAACGAGGTGTTCGAGAAGTATCACCCGGCGGTGGTGTTCCACGCTGCCGCCCACAAGCACGTGCCGCTTATGGAAGTATGCCCGCGCGAGGCCATTGAGAACAACGTCTTCGGCACGTTGAACGTGGTGCGCGCGGCGGACGCCTTCGGCGTGGAGCACTTCACGTTCATCTCGACCGACAAGGCCGTGAACCCCACTTCGGTTATGGGCGCCACCAAGCGCATGGGCGAGATGATCATGCAGTACTACGCCCGCACATCGAAGACCGTGTTCGCGGCGGTGCGCTTCGGCAATGTGCTCGGCAGCAACGGCAGCGTGATTCCCCTGTTCAAGAAGCAGATTGCGGAAGGCGGCCCCGTGACGGTGACGCACCCCGACATTGAGCGCTTCTTCATGACCATTCCCGAGGCGGTGCAGCTTGTCATCCAAGCGGGCGGCATGGCGAAGGGCGGCGAGATCTTCGTGCTCGACATGGGCGAGCCAGTGAAGATCGCGGATCTGGCGAAGAACCTCATCCGCCTGTCGGGTGCGCATGTGGGCATCGTCTACACCGGCCTGCGCGACGGCGAGAAGATGTACGAGGAGCTGCTGATGGACGAGGAGAACACGCTTCCCACGTCCAACCACTCGATTATGATTTCGCAAGGTCAGGAAATCAGCCACGAGCAGGTGGCACAGAAGCTCGGCGAGCTGCAAGAGGCAATCCGCGACACCGATGAGCAGGCAATCAAGATCCTCGAAGAGGCTGTGCCCACCTACCACTTCACGAAGAATCGCTAAAAAATGCCCGCAACCAGGGGAGGTTGCGGGCATTGCTCGCTTAGCGGCTTCTCGTCGTGTTACCTCGCGACGGAGCTTGCTGCCTACTCGTTGGCCTCGCGGGCGCGGTGCTTCTTGAAGTAGTTGGTGGTTGCGAAGAAGGTGTTCACGACTCCGGTGTTCTTCAGGTTGTAGAATCCCTGCCCCATAAGCCCGCGGACATAGGCGAGCTTGTCGATGTGCGGGCATTCCAGGCCGCGGAGGTCGGCGAACAGGCGCTTGCAGCCAGGGGATATCTCGCGGTCGGAAAACACTAGGTCGGCATCCATGCGCTCGAACATGTGGGTCGCTGCCTCGCGCACGCCCTCGCCGTCGAGCCCGACAACTTCCAGGATACCCGAAAGGTACGTGAAGCCGCGGCTGTTGTGCGCGCGCAGGATGCGCTCGTCGGTCACGCCGAGTTTCTCGAGGATATCCATCATGTCGTTCCAACGCTCGAGCGGCAGAAGCGTGCTGCGCTTCGCGAACGCCTCGGACTTTTCCGGCGTCTCCTCGCGATAGCAGTAGTACTCCTTATCGGTATAAAGGATGCGGTCGGTCTGACAGAGCGTCTCGATGAGGAACGGGTTGTCCGCCCAGCCCGCGCCGGGAATCTCGCGGAAGCGAATGCCCTTGTCAAGCAGATACTGCTTGCGATAGATCGCCGACCAGATGGACGGGTGGTGGCACAGCAGATGCGCCGCGTCCTTGATGGCAAACGGCTGCTCGGGCGGGTTGATGCGCCCGTGATAGCTGCAGTTCATCTTGCGCTGCTTGGGCGTGTCGGGCAACCAAATGCGCCAATAACCCGACTTCACGATGTCGATCGGCTCGGGGTACATGCGCGCGAGCGCGAGCAGGTCGGAATACATGCCGCTTTCGATCCAGTCGTCGGGTTCGAGGATGGAAATCCACTCGCCGTGCGACTCGTCGAGCCCGCGGTTGCAGGTGGCGCCGTAGCCTTGGTTGTGCTTGTCGATCACCACGATACGCTCGTCGCGCGCGGCGTGGGCGCGCATGATGGCGAGTGAATCGTCGGTCGAGCCGTCATTCAGACAGATGATTTCGAGGTTCTTGTACGTTTGTCCCTCGACGCTCTCGAGCGCCTGGTCGAGGTAGGGCTCTGCGTTATAAATGGGGATGATGACGGAAACCAGCGGTGCGAACTGCGAAGATGACATGATGCTCCTATTCGTTTTCCTGCGTATTCGCGGACGCGGCGTCGGCGGACGTGAAGTCCGTGCGCTCAGTCTCGCCGGGCTGCGCGTCCTCGGCACCCGTATCTGCAAGCCCTGCGACCACGAGCGCTTCCTGCACAGCCTTCCCAAGCATCTCCTTGTCAAGGCGCCCGAACTGCGAGGAATCGCCCAAGAAAGTGAGGTGCTTCACGCTGCCGCCCTTCTTCTTGATGTAGCTTATGGCGTGCGCTACGCTGTCGAGGTTTTGCGGGTCTTCCAGAAGGAAGGCGGAATCGGTCTTGGCGGCCCAGGCGCCGGCGGCGAACGCGTCGGCAGGGTTCCACACCGAGCTCACGATGAGGTTGTCGATCGTGAGTCGCGCGCCCTCGACCTGGCCCGAAGTGATAAGGTCGTTAATCTTCTCGTTGGCGTCGTAGGGGTTCTTGCCAATGAGCCGCTCGCTTTTCACGCCGTGCGTGGCGCAGGCGGCGAGGAACGTGTCGGGGATATGCTTGTCGACGCCCAGCGCAATCAGGTCGGTGAAGTCGCCGCCCTGGATCGACGCTGCCGTGGCGTCGTCGATCACGCCGAGTTCACGGATATAGAACACGGGGATATGCTGGTTGAACAGCAGCGGCGAAAGCGTAATCAGATCGCCCAGGCAATCGTGGTGCGCGATGATGGCGAGCTTGCTCCAGCCGGGCACGTCGTCTTCCTCCGCCACGTGCTTCCCGAAGTCGAAGATGAGGCGTGCAAGCTCGACTGACTCGTTGCAATCGATGCGGCAGATTGCACACCCGTCGCCTGCAGCGTCGGCCGCCTGCTCGGCCACTTCGGAAGAGAGCACGTCCTCGCCTCCCAAGACGACGATGCGGCGTGGCGCGAGGCTTGCAATCTCCTGCGCGACCACGTCGGGCAGCGACTCGTTCTTCGAGAGCAGCACCGGCGCGTCGAGCATGCCGGAGAGCCCTTGCGCGGACATGCACGGCAGGCTGAAGTCACCCGAGGCCAGGATGACGCTGCCACCTTGCGCGAACTTGCACTTCTCCGCGATCTTCACAGCGGTGCCGTAGCGATTCTCGCCGGCAACGGAGCTCACGAGTCCCTCGGGCACGCGGGTGGGGGAGTTCAGCATGCTGAATACGGCGGCTTCCGACTCGGCCGACCCCACATGCCCGCCGAGCACGCGGTAGGCGCGGCACACGTCGGCAGCCGAGCCCATCATGCGGGTGTGGCCCTTCTCGATCCAGATGGCCTTGTTGCACAAACGCTCGATCTGGTCGTTGTTGTGCGACACGATGAGCACGGTGACGTCGTGTTCCTTGATGAGCTGTGTGATGCGGCGCTCGCATTTCTGCTGGAACATGAAGTCGCCGACCGAGAGCACCTCGTCGACGATGAGGATCTCGGGCACGATGACCGTGGCGATGGCGAACGCGATGCGCGCGACCATGCCCGACGAGTAGTTCTTCATCGGCATGTCGAGGAACTTCTCGACCTCCGCGAAGTCGACGATCTCGTCGAAATGCTGCTGGATGAATTTCTTCGAATAGCCCAGAAGCGCGCCGTTCAGGAAGATGTTCTCGCGCGCGGTGAGCTCCATGTCGAAGCCGGCGCCGAGCTCGATCAAAGGCGCGATGCTGCCGTTGATGGTGCAGGTGCCTTCGGTGGGCTCGAGCACACCGGCGATGATCTTGAGCATGGTGGACTTGCCCGAGCCGTTCGTGCCCAGGATGCCGAACACGTCGCCCTTGCGGACGGTGAACGACACGCCATCGAGCGCGCGGAACTCCTTGAACATAAGCTCGCGCTTCGCGAGGGCGATGGCGTATTCCTTCAAGCTGTTGAGCTGCTGAGATGCCATGTTGAAGACCATGGACACGCGGTCCACGTCGACCATGACGGGCCGGTCGTCGACTGCGGCGGCGAGCTCGCGCTCGATGTCGCCGAGTGGGGTGGTGTTGATGTTCTCGGGCATAGGTTCCGCCTAAACGTAGAGGATGAACTTCTTCTCGGTCGCCTTGAACACGGCGAAGCCGATGGCGAAGGTGATCGCGGCCATGCCGAGGCAGATGAGGTTCTCGGTGAGGCCGGGCACCGTGTTGTACATCGCGATGTCGCGGAAATAGCACACATAGTGGTACATCGGGTTGAACGCCTCGGCCGCCTGCATCCAGTCGGGCAGAAGGCCCACTGGGTAGAACAACGGCGTGGCGTAGGTCCACGCGGTGATGACGACGCCCCACAGGTGGCACACGTCGCGGAAGAACACGGCGAGCGAGGAGAGCAGCATGCCGAGCCCCGCGCAGAAGAGCAGCATGAACACGAGCAGAATGGGCATCGCGAGCAGGTTTACCGTCGGCGGGATGCGGAAGAAGAGCATGACAATGACGACCGCGATGAGCGAGATGGCGAAGTTCACGAGCGTGAAGAGCACCTTCTCCAGCGGGAAGATCATCTTCGACACGCGCACCTTCTTGATGAGCGGCGCCGATTCGAGGATGGAACCCATGGCAGACGACGTCGAGTCGGCCATGAGCGAGAAGAGCACGTTGCCCAGGATGAGGTACATGGGGAAATTCTGCACGTCGTCGCCGAACTTGAGCACGTTCGTGAACACGGCGGCGAGCACGCACATCATGAGCAGGGGGTTTAGGACCGACCAGAGAACGCCCAGGACGCTTCGGCGGTACTTGAGCTTGAAGTCCTTCGACACAAGCGATGTGATGGTGAACCAATTCCGCTTGAGCGTGGCTTTGGTCGATGCAGTTTGAGCCATAGGGTCCTCAACGGTCGGGTGCATTGCGCGCGCCGAGGGTCGGGGCCCTTGGCGCAACTCATCATTTTATAGCGCTTTGGACGGGGTCTTCTGCATGCGCATGAAAAGCCCAGATTGCCCGCGCGAGCGGTTGCGCGACTGCTCGCGAGCGGCGGTGCGCGCGCGGGGTCGTGCGGGTGCGCATGCGCGTTGCGAGGGGGCGTGGACGGCGCGCATGCGCGTTGCGAGGGGTCGTGCGGGCGCAGCGGCCCTCCGTTGTGCCGATGCCGTGTGCGATGTGTCCACGGTGTGCGTGCTCGCGTATACTCAAGGAGAAGGTGAGCGGGATGCCGCCTTCCCTTACGATACGCACAAGATTCGGAGTATAAACATGGCTATCTTGCGACATCGGAGTATCTGCGCCTTGAGCGCCCTTATCCTTGCGGCAGTTTGCGCACTGTGCATCGTTGCGCCTGGTTGCGCGCTTGCTGCGGAAGTTGACGCACAGACAGACGACGCCAACAGCTGGCGTTTCACGGACGGGCAGCTTTTGACGGTGCCCGGCTTGGGCAGCATCTCGCTTCTCTCGAGCGAAAGCTACACCGAGTTCGACGCGACGCTCACTCCCAACGGCTACGCCACAGTGAACCGCCAGACCGGCTCGCAGCGCCTCATCCCCGGCGCCATTTCCAAGGGCATCGACGTGAGCGAGCACAACCGCACAATCGATTGGGAAGCCGCGAAGAACGACGGCGTGAAGTTCGCCATCATCCGTGTGGGCTACGGCAACGACCTTACCAACCAGGACGATAAGTACTGGCTGCGCAACGTCTCCGAGTGCGAGCGGCTGGGCATTCCGTACGGCGTCTACATTTACTCTTATGCCAAGAATGCCGATATGGCAAGAAGTGAGGCCGACCACGTCCTTCGCCTGATCAAGGGGCACGACCTAAGCTATCCGGTGTACTTCGATATGGAAGACAAGTCGCAGCTCAATGCAACGGGCGGCGACTCGACTGAGCTGGCGAAGATCGCGAGCGCGTTCAGCGAGAAGATCGAGGCTGCAGGCTACGATGTGGGAATCTACGCGAATCGAAACTGGTTCACGAACTACCTGACCGATCCCGTGTTCGGCAACTGGGTTCGCTGGGTTGCGGAATACGGCGTCTCGCAGTGCCAGTACGGCGGTGAGTACGGCATGTGGCAGCTCTCGAGCGGCGGCCGCGTGAAAGGCATCGACTATCCCGCCGATGACGAGGGCGGACGCGTCGACGTGAACCTCATGTACCGTGCGGGCTACTCCAGCGACGTGGCTGCTGGCGATTGGTTCGTCGAAAGCGGCGCCTTTGACTATGTGGTTATCCGCGAAATCATGGGGAATTATTCGGGTACGAATCATTTCGGGCCCTACGATACGATCACGCGAGCCCAGGTGGCGACCATCCTGTGGCGTCTGGCGGGCAGCCCCGCTTCGAGCGTCTCGCAGCCCTTCAGCGACGCGGACCCGAACGAGTACTACTACAACGCGCTTTGCTGGGCGAAGGAGATTGGCGTCTCGACGGGCTACAGCGGCACCGACTTCTTCGGCCCGAACGACCCGGTGACGCGGGAGCAGCTGGCAACGCTGTTCGCCCGCTATGCGAGCGTGGTCGACGGGCGCGATACGTCGAGCGATTGCTCGGCCATGAACTCGAAGAACGGCGCGGACGAGGTGAGCGACTATGCGCGCGAGGCAATGGGGTGGGCAGTGGACACGGGTCTCATCGCCGGCGTGAACGGCACCGACCTTGAACCTGGCGGCACCGCGTGGCGCGCCTCGATGGCCGAGATGGTGAAGCGCTATTCGAGCTTCTAGCCCGAATGTCTTTCGTTTCGGCAGGCCGCGCGGTGCTTGAGGCGCACGTCTCTGCCGGTCGTTGTTTCGATATGGTGATCACGCATGGGAGGCGTCGCATCGTGCGGCGCCTTTCCCGAAGGAAGGTGCTTCGGATATGGAAAAAACGTACTGTAAAATCGTTCTCGTCGCTCGCATGGGGGCGGGCGTCGCGACTCCTGCTTTCTGCGCGAAGAGGGCGTTTGAAAAGCAGGGGCACACGGTGTTCCTCTTCACGCCGAAAATGTGGCCCGAGCTTTTCGACGAGGCCGGCACCTTCGATGCTACGGCGCTGTCCCGCTTCTTCGAGGTGCAGCGTCCCGATTGTCTGATGCTCGCCGAGGGCATAGGCGCGTGCGGGCTTGACGCTGCCGCTTCGCGTGGCGTCGCCGTGGGCATGCTTGTCGCTGCGCGATCCGAGGCCGAGGCGAGCGTAGCGAAGTCGAGTGGAGCGCCTTTCGACTTTGCGATAACGATTTCCGGGCGCTCTCTTCGTCTGGAAGAGCTCGACGGGTTCGAAGGCGTCGTGGGGGCGTGCGCTCCCGCTGTCGATGCCGCCTACGCATCGACGCCGATTGCAAACTTGGTTGCCTTCGGACCTGGCATTATGTGCTTGCAGGACGCGACGCCCGCCCGCATCGCCTTCTTCGATGAGCTGGTCGCAGACGAGCGCTTTAAGGGAGCCGTCCGCTGCTTCGGCGCCGGCTGGCCCGAGCGCTTCGCGTCCGACCCGACGTTTACCCACATCGCCTACTCCGCCCGTTCTAGTGCGGCGTGCGTGGTGTTCGGGGACCTGGACAAGGGTGTGCAGGACGCTGACGAGAAGATCCCAAACGATTTGCAAGGCGGAGGCGGAAATGCCCCGGCAGATGCGCTCTTGACGGACGAGGCGCTTGTTCTTGTCCGCGCCGATGGGGCGAAGCTTGCGTGCGTGGGCGAGGGCCTTTCCCCATGGCGCGCGGAGCGGATGGACATTTGCGAGAAGGATATTACCGAGGCGCACGAGGCGCTCATTGCGGCGGTTGCGGATCAGCGATCGGGCGATGCTGCGTTCGAGAGCCGTCGCCTTCCCGTCGATTCGCAGGGTCCCTTCCTTGACGGGTCGCTGCTTGCCGCCCTCGAGAGCGTGCGCGAGCAGCTTGCCGAGCGGGGACTTATGACCGGTCTTCCCGCGCCGCGCACGATTGTCTCGGTCCTCGGCTACGTGGGCATGGGCAACTTCGGCGACGAGTACATCTTGGCGACGGTCGACAGGCGCCTGCGGGAGCTGGTCTGCGGTTGCTCCATCGTTGCCGTTGGAGAAAACCCGCTGCATACCCTGCGCGAACGCGGCATCTACTCCATCACGCTTCAGGACAAGCGCGTCCTCGACCGGGTGCTCGCCGCGTCCTCGGCGGCCCTCGTGATCGCAGGTCTCCTCTTCGACCAGGGAATCCGTTGGTCAATCGGGAAGGCGGAGCTTGCCTCGTCGATGCCGCACACCGACATCGCAGGCATCGCCGCATATGTCGAGTTGGCATACATGAACGATGCGCGTCCGGTGCTCTACGGCATCGGCGCGGGACCGCTCGACGTGGCGGACGGCCGCTCGCTTGTGCGCCTCATGGGGCGTCTGGGCGCGCTGTTCCTCACGCGCGATGAGGCGACCGCCGAGCTCATCCGCTCGTGCCGGGTGCGCAATGAGCAGGTGATATCGCTTGCCGATTGTGCGTTTTTGGGAAGCGCTTCCGATACTTCGTTCGTCGACGAATGGTTTGCCTCCGAAGGAATCGACCCCGTGTCGCGCAGGGTCGTGGCGGTTTCGCTGCGCGAGTACGAGAACGCTCCTGCCGATTTCGCCGAGCGGGTGGCCGCCGCGATTTCGAGGGTGCAGGCGGCTCATCGCGACGTGGTCTTCACAGCGTGCATCCTCGACTCGAGTGACCGTGCGCTTGCCGAGCGCATCGGGGCGCTTCTTCCCGCTCAGGCGGCGCTCCGCATCTTCGATGCGGGGGAGCGCATAGAGCCGGTGGTGGACTTCCTCTCGCGCTGCTCGGCCGGCCTCTCAATGCGCTACCATGCGTCCCTTCTGCTTGGATCGTTCTGCAAACCATGCGTTGGCCTGGGATATCTTCCCAAGGTGGTGTCGCTTTACGAGGACTTGGGGCAGGCGGACACGCTGCTTTCCATGAACGCGGATACTGCGGACATCATCGCGGCTCTGGAATCCGTCCTCGCCTTCGACGCCCAGCGCGCGTTCGCGCTGACGAACCGCGTGTCCGAGCTGCGCAAGAAGAGTGGCGAGTCGGAGGGCATTCTGCTTGATGCCATCGCCTCGATCGCGCCCGCGAAGCGCGGGGAGATTCCCGAGGAGCTCTTCTTGAACCGGGTGGCGAACGATATCTCCGAGAAGGATCGCCTCCGGGCGCAGATCGCACGGGAGCGTCGAAGCGTCGAGGAGGCACGTGCCCGCTGCGCTGAGATGGAACGCGAACGCGACGCGGCGCGCGGCGAGGTGGAGGAGTACGCGCACTCGTATTCCTACCGTGTGGGATCGACGCTGCTCACCCTGCCCCGCAAACTTCGCGAGGCGCTGTCGAAGGGCACGAAAGGGCCGAAGGAGTCGTAGCCGCACATCCGTCGACACGCACGGGCTGGGAAAGCTGGGCGCGAAGGTTGAGTCGTCTCGCCGACTTGCGCTCGGGAAGAGGCGATATCGGGCGGACGCTGAATAGCTTTCTCAGCAAGTATGCACGCCGCTAAAGATTGCAAAACTCCTCTAGGACGCGAAGGCGCGGAGCGATGTCTTCCTGCAGGTCGTCTGCCAAATAGGGGAGAAACTCCTGCGAAGGACCAAGCGACTCGCTGCCTGCTTCGCGAATTGCGGCTTCGGCATTATCGACAATCGGCGCGACGATTGATCTCAAGTAGCTTGAAGTGATGCCTAAGCTGCTCGCAAGGAGATCGAAGCTGCTCGGCTTCACGTCTCTAATGTCTCGTGCGCTGCCGACAGCCATAGCCAACTCTTTGCTGAATCTATCGAAGAACGATGTACTGACCAGGTCGTAAGCTGGAGATAGGCGACGTATTGGCCCCCTTTTCCCAACCCGGTACATAATCGAAATGTTTTTCAGGTGCGCGTCGCAGTTCCCGATAAGGTAGTTAAAGCAGACAGCTTTTGCAAACTGAGAAAGATCCTCGGTTGGCTTTGCGGCATAAGAGCGAATCCATTGCGCTATCGAAGCGATAGAGCCATTCGGGAGCTCGACATATTTCGAAGCTGACGTCATTCCGAATGCCTGTGCGAAGTCCTCTTGATGGATCCGCTCAACGCGGAGTCCCTCTTCGTCAATCGTCACCACCCTATCGAATCGCTCGACAGCCAATACGGGCTTACCGAAGTCAAGCAGCGTAACCTCCGGAACCCTAACGCCACATTTTTTCGCCGCCCGCATGCAGAGAAATTCGAGGCTGACAAGCTTTTCGATGGAGCCTGTTTTGAGAATATGGGTGCTCGCTGCGAGTCCTCGCGGTTTAAGCCATCCCTGCGACATAGGGCTGCCAGGCATATGCGCCAGCCCTATCTTGCTTTGCGCGCCGGCCAGAGAAAGCCGCGACCCGACATTTTCTCTTGACATATCTGGAATAGAGCGGAAAAAGCGGAATAGCTGTTCGTTGCTCACTTCTTCGTAGCTGTTCTTGGCGCTTGTGATTTGAGGGTTGGAATCGCTGTCGTCTTCTATAATCACGTCGCCGATGCAGTCGCGGCCGCATTGCGCGAGGATTGCGAGGTAATCTGTTTCCCGAACGTGCAGCTCTGCCGCAAGTGCCTCTCGCGCATTTCCTTCGGCGAGCAATCCCTCGAAATAGGGGCGGAATTGGTCTTCGCTGTAAGCATCGGTCGAAAGAGGGAGCGATTGGGATAGGGGAATCGCTGCGCTATCGTCAGCATATTCATTAAGGTACCTGAAAATAGACCCGTCGGTGTTATTCCTCTCTATTGTGCCTACGCGAACCACAGTCCCTTCGCGATAAAGTGAAACTCGAAGGTTACTCATTGTCTCTTCTTTCTGCGAGAAGGTCTAATCCGAGCGTTGCAAGAACGTTGAGGGTTTTGCCAAGCTCCGCGGTCTGCTTCCCATTTTCGAGGTTCGAGAGAAATGTTATGCCTACGCCGCTCAATCCTGCTAGTTGGGTTTGGGTGAGCCCCTGGGCTTTTCTTTCGTGCATGATAAGCTCCCCGAGTTCTTTTGTGCTGCCGATATTGATCACGATATCACTCCCTTTACGCGAACGCATAAATAATAGCACATTGTTCTTCTATTTACGCGTTCGCGTAAATTACAGGGCATCTGCTCACAACTTATGCGAACGCATAAATGCACCATTTTTTGAAGAATCCGTTAGTGCGGAATGCTGCAATGCGTTGCGCGGTTAACTGGTGCAAGATTCGCTTTCTGGTAAGTCAATCATTCGTATTTTGGTAGCGTAAACATTCGTAATTTGGTATACGAATCACCCGCTTTTTGGGTAAATCAGCTGTTGATCTAACTATCCCTCTTCGCGCATTGGGCGTTTAGCTCCCTTGGAATTTCGCCTTGCTTCGTCCCGCTTAATGCGATGGCGAAAGCAAGCGGTGTGAGGGCGAACACTGGGAGCGCATAGCGGCACATCACGATGGGCGAAACGAAAAGAACTGCCATGGACGCGTACATTGGGTTACGGCGCCGGTACGCTCGCCCTTTCCGTTGCTAGTGCTCGAGTCTTCTTCTTGGGATAGTTCCAAATGACCTTATCATGATGGAGTCTGAAAAGAAAAGGTACAGGGGCGCTTGCCCCGCCCTGCCCCCTAAGCGGCCGACTTGCGTTCGGGAAGAGGCGATATCGGGCGGACGCTGAATAGCTTTCTCAGCAAAGGAACACGCAAGGAAACGAATACGCCAAGGAGCGGCCACAGCACATTGAGCATGAGGATGAGAACGCTCACGGCGGTATGGGGAAAGCCGAAGGGCTCGAGCCAGCTGTAGAGCATGAGATTCGGGAAGCAGAAATCAGAAATCGCGTGGAAGCACATGACGATGAGGGTTGTTTGTCCAAAGAAGTTCAAGAACCGGGACACGGTGCGAAGCCGTTGCTCGGCGACCTTGCAGGCGAGGACGACGAGATAAGACGCCGCAATCGAGGTGGCGATGCTCAGAAGCCCGTGAGAGAGGAAACAGACGACGATATTGATAGAAACCCCAAAGTAGATGGACGCTATCCAGAGCAGAATCAAGGCGACAATCAAAGCGAGAGGTGGTTTCTTGTCAAGGATTCCGTGCTTTCGCGCAAGGAATCCAAGGTACATGAAAAATGAGGCCATCGCGCCCGGCTGGATGGAAAAAGGAAGCCAAGTCACTTTTGAGCTCGCCCACCCTGCGGCTGCTATGAGGCATACGGTGAGCAACGGACACTTGGTCTTGAGCGCGAGGCGGGTAAAACCCGTCGAGAAGAAGAGAGCCCAGAGAAACCACAGCAGGCCGATTTGGCGAATCGCGAAAGGCTCGCTATGGGGTGCCCCTGAGCCATACAATAAGGCACCCAGCATGCTCTTCGCATTATTCAGGGCATCGATTTCCGGCCAGACAAAGTGATTGACGACGGTGGCGACTATAAGGAGAACGACACCTGTGACGTAATAGGGCACGAGCAGCTGTCGGGCTTTCTGTTTCATGAAAGGAAGAAAGCTCACTTTGGTGGAGAGGAAATACCCGCTTAAGAGGAAGAAAAGCGGGACGTGGAAGGTGAACACGAAGCGCTCTGCGCTTACAATTCCAAAGTGCCCCGCAATGATGCAGAGCATGGCGAATCCCTTGGCAATATCGATATAGCAGATACGTTGTTTAACGGGTTTGCTCTGGCCTTCGGCGGGCGAAGGGGAACTCGATGCGGTTGCCCCAGATAATGTCGCATTCCTTTCGTAGCGTTCGAATCCTTACTATGATATCGAAATGAGGGATGCATTGCCATGAGGAGGAGACTATCGAATCTCTTCTGCTCAACAAAACGACGAAATGGCAATTGAGGGTCGTTTCTGCAGGGCGAATCAGCCGAGATACTCCCATTGCGTGGTACCCTTATGCAGTTATTGCATTGCGAAAGGACGAAGTATGTCGGAGATCTCGACGGGGGGCGCTCCCGCGGTTTCGGTTATCATCCCCGTGTACAATTGTGCGGTCTATTTACCCGAATGCCTCGACAGCGTCATCGCTCAGACGGAATCGTCGTGGGAGATTATCTGCGTCGACGATGGGTCAACCGATGATTCGGTCTCGGTCCTGCGCGAGTACGAGCGACGCCTTGCCGGTAAGATGCGCGTTGTCGAGCAGGAGAATGCGGGCTGCGCGCGTGCTCGCAACCGTGCGATCCCCTTGGCGCGGGGAAGCTATCTCATGTTCTTGGATGCCGACGACTTCTTGGCGCCGCGCTGCTTCGAGCTGGCGCTCGATGCGGCCCGCCGCACGAATGCTCAGATCGTGGTGTGGGACCTCTGGTTTTACAACAACCAGCGCAAACGCCAGCAGCATCCGCCGCTCGGCATCCTCCATTTCGCTCCGTTCGACTTCGACGGCCAGGCGTTTTCGTGGAAACGCAGCCCCGACGACTTTCTCATGAGCTTTCAGACGTGGGCCTGGAACAAGCTGTTTCTCGCCTCGTTTGTGCGCGAGGGGGGCTATCGTTTCGCGGAAGACGTCCAGCGCTCAGAGGACATCGCATTCGTGTACCCCGCGCTTGTGGACGCCGAGCGCATCGCGACGGTGGGCGAGCGGCTCATCAGCTATCGCGTGATGCGCGCCGGTTCCGCCATGGCCACGAAGGACCGCCATGCGTTCGATTTCGTGCGCGCTATCCATTCCTTTCGCAGCTACTTGGCCGAAACGGGGCGCCTCAAGGCGCTCTCTCGCAGCTACGCCACCTGGGCGATGTCGAGCATTCTGTACAACTTGAACACGCTCGCGTCCTACTCCGCCTTTTGCGAGGTGTATCGCTATCTGGCCGATCGCGGCTTCTCCGACTTGGGTCTTGCCGATCTGGGAGAACACGACTTCCTCGACCCGATATACTACGCTCGCATGCGCGAGATTTCAGAATGCGACCCTGCAGCGTACCTGTTCGGTCGCGCACGCTCGCTCGATGCGGCGCGGGAGGACGCGCTTGCCGTCCTCGATGAGGTGAGCGCCGCACGCGACGAAGCCCTCGCCGAGCGCGATGCCGCGTGCGCACGCGAAGCGGCCGTGCGCGCCGACCTCGATCGGGTCGTATCCGAGTTCGACGCGATCATGGGCGCGGCAGAGCAGCGCGTCGGCCAGGCGATATGCCGTCTCCCCCGCGCGATTCAGCGCAAGGTGGGCACGTCGAAGCGCTAGGACACCGTGTGCTTCTTTCGAAGGCTGCCCCGCATCGTTGTTGCGATACAGTATCATTCAAAGCAAAACGCTGCGGGCGTGTGCCTGCATCCGAGAAGCTAACCGAAGGCACTATATGGATAATCCAAAGGTTTCTATCATTGTCCCCGTCTACAACGTCGAAAGCTACCTCGCGCAATGCCTGGATAGCCTGATCGAGCAGACGCTTTCCGATATCGAGATTCTCTGTTTGGACGACGGCTCGACCGACGGCTCGCCGGAGCTCCTCGATGCCTACGCCGCGAAAGACGCCCGCATCCGCGCGCTCCATCGCGAGAACTGCGGCGTTGCCGAGACGCGCAACGTGGGCGTCGGGCTTGCGCGCGGCGAGTACATCCTGTTCGTCGACTCCGACGACTACATCGCGCAAAGAACCTGCGAGGTCCTCGTCGCTACCGCCGAGCGGGAAGGCGCCGACATCGTCGTCTTCGGCGGCAAGACGTTCCCCACGCTCCCGTGGGCGGACGATTCCTTCGCGTGGCGCGATAATGTGTACCACTCGGGGGTCGATGCCCTGCTCTACGAACGCGGCAGCATCCCCCTCATGTGCAATAAGATGTACCGCACCGACTTCTTGCGCGGCAACGGGCTTCTCCTCAACCCCGACCTCTCGCTTGGGGAAGACCACGCCTTCCAGTTCATCACCTTCCCGCTTGCGAAAACGGTCGCCTTCAGCAAGGAGATGCTCTACTTTTACCGCGTGCGCCGCGATTCGGCGGTAGGCGCGACCTGCTCAGATGGCGCCAAGCAGCTCTTTCTCCACTTCGACGTGGTGAAATACGCGCTCACCACATGGAAGGAGCGCGGGACGTTGGTGGAGTTCGGGCGCGAGGGCGTCTCGTGGGCCGTGTCGTTTCTGTTCACGTCCGCGAAGATGACCTACTACAACGACCGCGTCCGCTTTGCCGAGCTTTTCTCGGCATTCCTCGACGAGATGCTCGAAGGCCGCCCGCTCGATTCGCTCGGGCTTGACGATGGCGTGCGCGGGCGTTTGGCTTACCTCGTGTCGCCCCAGGTGGAAACCGATGCTCCTTCGATAAGCATCCTTATAGAATGCGCCGACGAGGCTGACGACGCCAAAGCCGCGCTCGATGCGGTCGAGTTCCAGGACGAGCAGTCCTTTGAGGTACTGTTCTTCCCGCCCGCTGATGAGAACAGCCGCTATGCCCAGCTCATTGCCGACTTCACGGAGAACGATTGCCGCGCGCGAGTTCTTCCCACCCGCGACGTCGCTTCTGCGCTCGCGAGCGCGCGGGGCACCTACCTCGTTCGCTCCTACGCGAACGTCGTCTACGATCCGCAAGCCTTCGACCAGCTGCTTCAGCTTGCAGGGGAACGCGAGGGGCGCACGGTCGTCGGCGAGCGCGAGCCCTATGACATTGCGGTGTTCACCGATTCTGCCGGCATGCTCGACGTGCGCGACTTGTTCGACTTCTACGAGCCCAGCACCACCGAGGCAATCGTGCCCGAAGGGGCGCATCCCGCTTCCGATTTCTCCTCGCAGCTGTTCTCGTTTTCGAGCATCGCGTCGGCAAACAAGGCATTCAACAGAGAATTCTTGCTGCAATGCGCGAAGGAGGCGAAGTGCTTTACCTGGTTGGGCCTCCAATGCGCTGCCTTCTCGCAAGCGACCAAGATCGTCGTGACCAAGCGTCCCCTTGCCACGCTGCGCTGCCTGCCTTTCGCGTCGACCGGGCTTGTCGGCGCGCGCGCCATGCTCGACGACGTGTTCTCCGGCTTCGAGGAGGCGCGGGCGAATTTCACGGGCGATGACGAGGCCGCGTGCGGACTCGATGCCGCCGCGGCGCGCCATCTGATCCTCATGGTCGATCTTATCCGCAACCCGATTGCTCGCCGCTACTGTTTCGAGGATGCCCGCGAGCGCGGGGGCGAGGCTATTGCACGCGCCCTTGCCGGGTCGCAGCTCACCGACGCCGAGTGCGTCGTTTGCAGAGCGCTGCTCGGGGAAACCTACGACGCGTACACCGGATACCGCGACACGCTTGTCTTGAATGGCGTTATCATGAAGAACGAGGAAAACCTGCTTGCGGTAGGAGGTCAGGCTCAGCACATCAACCAGCTCAACTCCGACATCGAGGAGTTCTACCACTCGATAAGCTACCGAACGGGTCGCGCGGTCACTGCGCCCGCCCGTGCGGCTGCGAACCTCGCAAAGCGCGTTCTCCACGCGGCACGCCGCGGATAGTTTGGAAAGGAAACCATGTTCAGCAACAAAACCTCCGACACGCCCAAGGTCTCGATCGTCGTTCCCGTGTACAACGTCGAGAAGTACCTGCGCGAATGCCTCGACAGCCTGCTTGCGCAGAAGTTGAAAGACATCGAGATCATTGTCGTGAACGACGGCTCCACCGATTCGTCGGCAGACATCGCCGCCGAGTACGCCGCCCGCGATTCCCGCGTGCGCCTCATCTCGAAGGAAAACGAAGGGTACGGCAAGACGATGAACCGCGGCTTCTCAGAGGCCTGCGGTGAGTACGTGGGCATCGTGGAATCCGACGACTTCGCCGACCCCCGCATGTTCAAGGACATGTACAAGTTCGCGAAGAAACACGACCTCGACCTGGTGAAGGCGAACTATTACGAGCACAGTGATGCGGGCGACGTCTTCCAGGAGCCGTTCGCCGGGTTTGCGTACAAGACTGTCTTCGATCCTCGGGTTGATCAGCGCGCGCTCACCGTGCTGCCCATCATCTGGTCGGCGCTTTACCGCCGCGAGATGATCGAGCGCGAGGGCATCCGCTTCAATGGGACGCCCGGCGCATCGTATCAGGACACCTCGTTCGTGTTCCAGGTGTGGGCGAGCGCGCGCCGTGCGGCCATCCTTCCGAAGGGGTATCTGCACTACCGCGTCGATAACGCGAACTCGTCGGTGAAGTCGTCGGCGAAGGTGTTCGCCGTGTGCGACGAGTACGAGCTCTCGCGCGAGTTTCTGGCTAAGGACCCCGAAAAGCAGCGCGCGTTCGGTGCGATTGTCAACCTGTTGAAGCTTGGGACGTACCGGTGGAACTTCAACCGTCTGACCGACGAGTCCCGCCGTGCGTTCGCCGAGCGCATGCGTGAGGAATACCTGCGGGCCCGCGAGGAGGGCACGCTCGAGCGCGACATGTTCGCGCCGGCTGATTGGGAGATGCTCAATCTGATGATGGACGACTTCGACGCCTTCATGGCGCGTTTCGAATCGGGAATGTAGGCGGGTCCGGGCGCGTTTTGCGCTCGGATCTCCGTTAATGAGAAAGGGGAGAGGATGCAGGGGCATACTATGAAGGGACCGAAGCGGTTGCTCTCGGTGCTGCTCGCAGCGTCGCTTTCGGTATGGTGCGTGCCTGCGGGCGCGCTCGCCGAGGAAGCCCCCGGCGCATCCGATGGTGCGGCGGTCGCAGGCACGCCCTCGGCGGATGCCACGATAGGGAGCTCTTCTGCCGCGGATGGCGCGGGAACGGACGCGGGAGCATCCCAGGTCGCAACACCTGCGCAGCCTGATGCCGCTGTTGGCGCTTCTTCTGCTGCGCCCGAGGCCGCGCAACCTGCCGCCGCGCAACCTGCCGCCGCAGGCGAGGGTGGGGCTGCAGGAGAAGGGGAAACCGCAGGTGATGAATCCTTCGAGGGCGTGTACGTGATTTCTGCTGCCGCGAACTCGAAGGCCGTGCTCTCCACGGCTGGCTCGCAATTCTACTCGGGTGCGAACGTCGAGCTCGCCTCCGCGAACGGCACGCTCTTCCAGCGGTGGCGCATCGAAGCGGTGGGCGAGGGCTACTACACGATCACCTCGGTTGCGACTGGCAAGGTGCTTGACGTTGCCAACGGCGGGCGCACTCCCGGCACAAACGTGTGGCAGTGCACGCCTTTCGGCAACGATGCCCAGAAGTGGAAGATCGCGCGCGCGGCGGACGGCTCGGTGACGCTCGTCTCCAAGCTTTCGGGCCTCGCGCTCGACATCGCCGACGGGCTTGCGGTTGCAGGTACGAACATCCAGACCTACACGGTCAATGGTGCTCCCGCGCAGCGTTTCGCGCTCACGCCCGTTTCCGACCCCGCCCCCGAGGCGCTGCTTGCCGCGGGCGTCTACGAGATCTGCGCCGCGGGCGACACTTCCTATGCGCTCGACGTGGCAGATGCATCGCTTGTCTCCGGCGCCGACGTTCGCCTGTGGTCCAGCAACCACTCGCAGGCCCAAAAGTGGTACATCGAGCCCGACTCCGAGGGCTACTACACGATTACCTCGATGGGCTCGGGGCTCGTACTCGACGTTTCCAATGGTGGGCTCACCCCTGGCACGAATGTGTGGCAGTGCACGCCGTTTGGCAACAGCATGCAGAAGTGGCGCCTCGTCGACAACGGCAACGGCTCCTTCTCGCTTATTTCGAAGGGCAACGTGCTCGCGCTCGACATCGCCGACGGAATCTGCGCCGCGGGCACGGATGTGCGCACGTGGACTCCGAACGGGGCCATCGCCCAATCGTTCGTCTTCAGCCCGTGCGAGAGCACGTACGCCGACGGCACCTATGAGCTTGCGCTTTCGAGCGACAAGGGCACCGACCTCGACGTGTTCGACGCATCGACCGAATCGGGTGCTAACGTGCAGGTTCACACGAATAACGGCGGCTATGCGCAGAAGTGGCACGTGACGACCCGCGACGACGGCTACTGCACGATCGAGTCGCTGTGCTCGGGTAAGGTGCTTGCCATCGAGGGCGGAAGCGCTGCTGTGGGCGCGAACGTCTGCCAACAGGCTGCCGATGGGACCGATTCCCAGCTGTGGAAGCTCGTGCCGCTCGGAAACGGCGCGTACCGCATCGCCTCGAAGAGCGGCGAGTTCGCGCTCTCCCTTTCGGGGAAGAACGTCGTGCTCGGCTCGAGTGCGGACGCATCGTCGTTCATCCTGAAGAAAACACCGATCATCATCGACGGCTTCTACACCATCGGCGCATACACCAACCCGTCGGTGAAGCTCGATGTGCAAGATGCCTCCCGCGCAAGCGGCGCGAATGTGCAGCTGCATACCGAGAACGGTTCGAACGCGCAGGTGGTGAAGATCTCGACGAACGCCGACGGATCCTACACAATCGCGTTCCCCTTCTCGCGCAAGGTGCTCGATGTGGCCAACGGCGGGCGCACTCCCGGCACAAACGTGTGGCAGTGCACGCCGTTCGGCAACGACGCGCAGAAATGGTACCCGAAGTATGCGGGCGACCAGTCGTTTAGTTTCGTGTGCAAGGGCAATGGCCTCGCGCTCGACATTGCCGATGGCATTGCGGAAAGCGGTACGAACGTGCAGGTTTATACGCGCAACAACTCCATCGCGCAGCGCTTCGTGCTGACTCCCACGACCTACGTCCCTGATGACTTCTCGGATCTTCTCGCGCATTTCTCGACCGTTTCCACCAACACGTTCAACGGGTGGTACAACATGTCGCGTGCGCTTTCCAACTTCGACGGCATGGTCGTGTGGCCGGGCGAGACGGTGTCGTTCTTCGACACGTGCGGGCCGTGCGGCGCGGCCGAGGGCTACCTCATCGCCGGCGTCGTCGGCGGCTCTGGTTACGGTGGCGGCATCTGCCAGGCGTCCACCACGCTCTATGGCGCGGTGGTGCGCGCAGGTCTCACCATCGTGGAGCGTCAGAACCATACGACGCCTTCCACGTATGTGCCCATCGGGCAAGATGCGATGGTGAACTGGGGCTCTTCCGACTTCCGCTTCCGCAATGACTGGGATTTCCCCGTGAAAATCGTCGTTGACAACTACGACCGCACGCTCAACTGCGACATCTGGGGCATCCAGCCCGACTGGTACGACTACATCGACGTCTCTTCGTGGTGGACGGGGTCGCACTCCGCCGCCGCGCAGCGCGAGTACTACAAAGACGGCGTGATCGTGGCCACAAGCGCCCTGCCGAATTCCTGGTACTGGTAATTCCTGATACAATAGAGCGGTTTGAAGACGAGGGCGTCCGATGCGGCGCCCTCGTTAGATTGAATTTGCGACTTCTCATCGCGTTGTGCGATGCTTAGGAAGGTAAGGTATGTGGGGTTTGTTCTTCGCCGCTGCGTTTGCGGGGGCGCTGTTCTTGTTCGTTCCGGGGGCGCTCGTGTTTGCGGGCCTTCGCATGCACGTGGCGTCGGCTGTCGCCTTCGCGCCGCTTCTCGGCATTCCGGCGACGATCGCCCTCTGCCTGGCATATGCCGCCCTGGGTATCAACACCAACTGGGCGACGATCTTCTTTCCCCAGCTCGTGGTGGGTCTTATCATCTGCATCGTCGGTCGTGTGCACGCACGCGATCTGCCTCGCCGTCGCTTCGGCGAGCGCAGTCGCGAGGCATGCCGCTTCGACCTGTGCGCGCTTGCGCTCTACCTTTTGGTGGGCATCGTCGTGTCGGTGGGCATGTTCACCTCGTTTCTGGGCGACCCCTCGAACTACATGCAGGAATACGACAACGTGAGCCACTTAGGCTCGATTCGCTGCTTCGTCGAGACGGGGAACTGGTCGCCTTTCAGCACGTCTCTCTACGCGGGCGCGGCAGACGCGGCGATCAACCCGCTTCCCGGCGGCGGTTTCTACCCGACGGCCTGGTACAACGTCGCGGCCTTCATGGTGAGCCTGCACGACGTCCCCATTCCGCTTTCGGAAAACGCCGCGAACTTCGTGTTCGTGGCGCTGGCGCTGCCTGCAAGCATGTTCGCGTTTATGCGCATCGTCTTCCAGGAGCGTCGCGACATCGTGTGCTGGGGCGCCGCCTGCGCACCCATGTTCTCGGCCTTCCCCTGGATGCTGCTCGCCTGGGGCCCGCTGTTCCCGAACACGTCTGCCTACTGCCTGCTGCCGCTCGTGGCGGCGCTGTTCGTGGCGATCCTGCGCACGGGGGTTTCGCGCCGCGAGCGCATCTGCGCGGGAGCGCTGTTCGTCATCGGCGTCATCGCCTTGGCGCTCGCGCAGCCGAACGCCGTGTTCGTCGTAGCCGTGTGGCTCATTCCCTTCTGCATCTATCGGGCGGCAATCGCGGCCGACCTTCTCCGTCGCGAAGGCGCGGCGAAATGGTGGCTGCGCATCCTGTTCGCCGTTGTCGCAGCCGTCCTTATCTGCATCATCTGGTGGGTGGTGTACCATCTGCCCTTCCTGAGCGCGGTGGTGGAGCACTCATGGGGTGCCGCGCAGTACCCGCTCGAGGCGGTGCTCCATACGCTTATGCTCGGGTTCATGGACGACGGCGTGCAGCTCGTGCTCATGGTGTTCGTGTTCGTGGGCATGTTCTGGACGCTCAAAGAACGCCGCTGGCTGTGGCTTTCCGCCTCGTACGTGCTCGCATGCGGGATGTTCATCGTCGGCGTGTCGACCTCCGGCCGCCTGCAGCATCTGCTGACCGGTTTCTGGTACACCGACTATTACCGTGTGGCGGCGATGGCGGCCATCTTCGGTATCCCCCTCGCGGCGATGGGCGTAGCCCTCGTTGCGCGCACGATCGCGCGGCTTCTTTCCCGCTCGCGCGACAAGGCGCCTGCGTGGGCGACTTCCATCGCATGCGCTCTCTGCACGTTCGTGCTGGTGTGGGGAACGTTTTTCCTCGATGACCCGCGCGCCGACATCAACCCGTCGAGCGAGGTTCCCAATATGGGCCGCGGGGCGATGATGCTGGTCTGGCAACGGCTTTCGTGGCAGAACAACGTGGACTACATCTACACGACTGCGGAAAAGGAATTCGTCGCCGAGGTCGAGCAGATTCTTCCCGAAGATGCCGTCATCATCAACAACCCCAACGACGGCAGCTGCTTCTGCTACGTTGTCGACGGCATGCGCACGTACTACCGCTACCTGCGCACCTATGGTGAGGGGGGGGAAACCGAGGATAGCGCGCTCATCCGCAGCCGCCTTGACAGCATCTCCTATGACGATCGGGTGAAGGAAGCCGTTAAGAACGTCGGAGCCGAGTACCTGCTTTTGCTTGACCAGGGAAGATGGTATAACCCCTCCGACCCTGACAGCAACTTTTTCTTCACCTACGACGACAACAGCCTGTGGGCCGGCATCGATTATGTGCGCGACTCCACGCCCGGGTTCGAAGTGGTGCTCGCGCGCGATGACATGCGCCTGTACCGCATCACCGCAATCGACGAATAGGAACCTTACTTCTCGTTCGCCTTGCGACACGTGGAGAGCGCTCGCTCGGCGGTGCGCCTCCAGCTGTACTCGGCCCGTACGCGTCTCGCGACGTTCTCTCCCTGCTCAGCGAGCCGTTGCGGGTTGCGCGCCGCCTCTCGCAGCGCGGCCTCGACCGTCTCGGTGCGCGCATTGGGAATAATGGTGCCGAAGCGCTCGTCGCTTACGAGCTCGTCGGTGCCGCCGACGGGGGTGACGATTGCAGGGGTGGCGCACGCCGCGGCCTCGAGCAGGGTTGTGGCGAAACCTTCCGACCGGGAGGGCAGCGCCATCGCGTCGGCCTGCGACATGAGCGCTGCCAAGTCCTGCCTTCCCAGTCGCCCAACCAGATGGACGCTTCCGCATCCGATTCGCTCGATGTCTCCCTGCTTGGGACCTGCGCCTGCGATGATAAGATGCACGGCTCGCCCGTTCGCATCCGGGTGCTCGGCGATCGCCGCCGTGGCCTGGGCGAGTTCAACAACGCCTTTTTCGGGAACGAGGCGCCCCGCAAAGGCGACCATGAGGGCGTCTGCGGGAATGCCCAGCTCGGCACGGAAGTCCCGCGTGCTCGCCTGCGCCACATACGCATCGGCATCGATCGAGTTGGGAAGTTCGCCCGCCGACTCGATCCCGAAATGCCCGAGCCATGTGCTTGCCTTCCTCGACACGGCGTACGCGACGAACGGGTAGCGCAGATCTCGCTTCGTGAGCGCATGCTCGACCGCCTGCACTACTGGGTCGATAAGGGTGCTACCCATCGTGAGGTGCGCCGACCCGTGCTCGATGAGCAGCGGCACCACGCCTGCGCGCGTCGCGAAGTCGAGCGCGCGCTCGGTCAGCGTGTAGAAGCGCGTGTTCGCGATCACGTAATCGAAATGTTCGTCTTCAAGATGCGTCCACAACCGCTTCGCTTCCTCGTCATTCTTCACGAGGGGAAACCGACCTCCCAAAAGCGGCTTGCACGGGAAGCGGACGACGTTCACGCCGTCCTCGCGCTCGCGCGCGGCAAGGCCGTGGGTGTTGCAGGTTGCAACTGTTACCTCGGCTCCCATCTCGTATAATGCGCGCGCAAGGCTCTCGGTGTAGGTTTCCACGCCCCCCATGCTCGGTCGGTAAAGCGCCGAGAACAGACAGATGCGCAAGCTTTGCGCCGTGCGTTTTTCAGCGGTGGTCGCCACGATTTCCTCCTGAAGGCTCTCTCTTCGTTCGCCCTTATTATAGGTTGAGTGCGTGAATGATATCGAAAAGAGGTAAAATAAAGAATCGTGTGTCAAATTACAAGCAGCTCATCACCCTTGCTCGACGGGCTGCACTGCATCAGGTTGGAAGGTTATGAACAAACGAGTGCTCGCCGTTATACCTGCGTATAACGAAGAGGAGAACATCGTATCGACGATCGAGGATTTGCGGAAGAACGCGCCCGACATCGATTACGTCATCGTGAACGACGGCTCGAAGGACAGTACGGCCGCCATCTGCCGCGAGCGGGGCTATCATTTGATCTCGCTGCCGGTGAACCTCGGTCTTGCCGGGGCGTTCCAGACAGGCATGAAGTACGCGTACGCGCACGGCTACGATTACGCCATCCAGTTCGACGCCGACGGTCAGCATTCCGCGGCCTACATCGACGACATGGTCGAGGTCGCGGAGGAAACCGGCGCGAACGTGGTCGTGGGGTCGCGCTTCGCCGACTGCAAGAAGCCCTTCTCCGCGCGCATGGCAGGCTCGGCGCTCATCACGGCGATGATCTTCGTGACCACGCGAAAGCGCATCGAGGACCCCACCTCGGGCATGCGCCTGTTCGATTCGAAGATGATCCCGCTGTTCGCCAACGAGCTCGACTTCGGCCCCGAGCCCGACACCATCTCGCTTCTCATGCGCCACGGCTACAAGGTGGAGGAAATGCAGGTGGAGATGCGCGAGCGCACCGCCGGCGAGAGCTATCTCAACTTCACGAAATCGGTGTCCTACATGCTGCGCATCAGCCTCTCCATTCTCATCGTGCAATGGTTCAGGAGGAGAAAGTAAATGACCCTCTTATTCAGAATCACGCTCATCGTATGCGCGCTGCTCGTTTTCATCTACGTTCTGCGCAAGATCCGCCACTCCGAGGTGAAGATCGCCGACAGCACGTTTTGGTTCATATTCGCGCTCGTCATCCTGCTTTTGGCGGTGTTCCCGCACATTGCGTTCTTCTTCTCGAACATCTTCGGCATCGAATCGCCGTCGAACTGCGTATTCCTCGCCATCATCGCTATCCTGCTTGTGCGCGAGTTCTTCACCACCGTCGAGCTCTCGCAGCTGCGCAACAAGGTCGCGGCGCTTGCGCAGGCCGAGGCGCTTGCCGAACTGGACGCTATCGAGAACGCGGACGCGGAAGCGGGCGATGCCGTGAGCAAGCCTGCGGACGCGAACGTAGGCGCAGGTGAGGACTAGTATGGAGCGCCTCTCCGTCGACGACATGAAGGCAATCGAGCTCGACATCATGGACGAGATCGACCGCGTGTGCGCCGCGCATGGCGTGGAATACTTCTTGGGCTACGGCACGCTTCTCGGCGCTGTGCGCCACGGGGGCTTCATCCCGTGGGACGACGACATGGACATCGTCATGATGCGCGACCAGTACGAGCTGCTCATGGACCACTTCAACGAGTGGCGCACGTCCGAGCGCTTCAAGCTTGTGTCCTATCGCGACAAATCGTCGATCTACCAGTTCGCGAAGATCGTCGACACGACCACGATCATCTATGAGAACTTCGTAGGGAAGAAGGCCGCCACGGGCGTGTGGGTGGACATTTTCCCCTTAGACAACTTCGATCCTGCATGTGCCGGCCTCCTGAAGAAGCACGCTCGCGTGGGGCTTTGGCGCAGCTTCGCCGTCGCCGACCCGACGGTTGGCTCGAGCGCCGTCGTCCGCCTGGCGAAGAAAATCGTGTGCCCATTTGCGAAGCACTCCGATCTCTACAAGCTTGCGGCGAAGCTCGACGGCATCGCGCGCGAGGTGAACAAGGGCGCTTCCGATCGCGTCATCGATGTCGTTGGCGAGGGGAATCCGGATAAAACGTATCCGAAGAGCCTGTTCAAGCCCGTGCGCATGAAGTTCGAGGACCGCGAGTACACAGCTCCCGCCGGGGCTGAGGACTTCCTTACCATCGAGTACGGCGATTGGCGCACGCCGCCCGCCGAGTCCGATCGCGCCGTGCACGTGATGGAAGCCTATCGCCTATGAGCGATGCGAAAACGCCTCGGGATGCCGCTTCGCAGGCCGAGGATGCGCTCGAAGCTGGCGCGGCGGTAGAAGCTGAGGTGCCTGAGAAGCTTTCCGTGAAGGCGAACATGATCTGGAACTCCATCGGATCTATGACCTACCTCGCCTGCCAGTGGTTCACCACCATCTTCGTGGTGCGCCTGTCGTCGGGCTACGACGATGCGGGCCTGCTCTCGCTTGCCATGTCGGTCGTGGGCATCTTCGGAACCTTTGCCAACTACAAGATGGGAACCTACCAGATCTCCGACATCCGTCGCGAGAACACGGTGGGCGAGTACATGGGATTCCGCTGCTTCACGCTTGCGGGTGCGTTCGTCGCCTGTATGATATATGCGGCTCTCACCTGCGCTCCCGAGGCGCTCATCACGGTGGCGCTCTTCTACGCCTTCAAGGGCGTGGGGCTCGTGATCGACATCCTCCACGGGGTCGACCAAATCAACCGCCGCATGGACTACATCGGCAAGTCGTTCATCCTGCAGGGAACCTCGACCCTCGTGGCGTTCGTGGTGGTCTACTGGGCGACGCGCAATCTCGATGCGGCGATCATTGCCATGCTCGTCGCCGCGGCAGTCGTGCTCTTCGCCTTCGACTTGCCGCATTGCCAGCGCTTCGAACCCGTGCGCATCTCTCTTTCCCGCAAGAAGGCGCTCTTCTTCCTGAAGACCTCGCTTCCTGCTGTGGTTGCTTCGGTGGCGGCGAGCGCCATCTTCGCGATTCCCAAGCAATACCTGGCGCTCACCGTGGGTTCGGCGGCGCTCGGCATCTACTCGTCGGTCGCCGCGCCCGCGCTCGTCATCCAGATGGGCGCGCAGTATCTCTATGGGCCGCTGCTCGACATCTTCCCGAAGCTGTTCTTCGAGGGGAATGTGCGCGGTTTCGTGGCGCTTTTGGGGAAGACGGTTGCGGGCATCGTGGGCGTCACAGTTGCCTGCGCGATTGTGCTCGAGTTCATCGGCGCCTGGGCGCTCGCGCTGCTGTTCGGCGAGAGCATCGTGCCCTACGTCTACCTGCTGCAGCCGATTATCGTGTCGACTGCCGCCACCGCGTTTCTGTGGTTCTTCGGCGATCTGCTCATTACGCTGCGCCATTTCTGGGCGAACTTCGCGGGCAACGTCGTCGCGTTTCTCGCCGTTATCCCGCTCACGTTTTTATGCGTGGATAGGTGGGACATGAACGGCGTGAGCTTCGCGGGTACGGGTGCGTGCCTTGCCGGTGTGGCAATCTTGCTGTTATTCCTGGTGAAAGTCGTGAAGAAGGGGCCCGACCACATCATCGGGGCCGAGAGCGAAGTTGTACGGGACGGTGCGGGCGATGCTAAGGAGGCTTGCTGATGCGCGTGCTGCAGGTAATCGGCGTGATGGATCGCGGCGGGGCCGAGACCATGGTGATGAATCTCTACCGCGCGATGGACCGCGAGCGCATCCAGTTCGACTTTCTCGTGCACGAGCAGCGTGAAGGCGACTACGATGCCGAAATCGAGCGGTTGGGCGGGCGTTTTTTCCGCGTGCCGCGCTTCACGGGGCTGAACGCGGGCTCCTATCGGCGCAGCGTCCGTGCGCTTTTCGCCGAGCATCCGGAGTGGCACGTGGTGCATGGGCATATCGGCTCGTGCGCGCCCGTCTACCTTTCGGAGGCGAAGCGGGCTGGGGCTTTCGCGATTGCGCACAGCCACGCGCAGAATTACGTGCGCGGTCTGCCGGGACTCGCCTTCAACGTCGCCGCGCATCCCGTGCGCCGCGTGGCCGACTATTTCATGGCGTGCTCGAGGGAGGCGGGACTCGATCGCTTCGGGGGCGCGATTGTGAAAGGCGAGCGCTTCGCTATCGTGCCGAACGGTATCGACATGACGCGCTACGCGTGCGACGAGGCTGCGCACGAGCGGGCGAAGGCCGAGCTGGGACTTTCCGGCCGCCCTGTCGTGTGCCATACGGGCCGCTTGATTCCCGTGAAGAACCACGAGTTCCTGTTGCAGATGTTTTCCCAGGTGAAACGGGAGCTTCCTGACGCAGCGCTTTTATGCGCCGGACGCGGCGAGCTCGAAGAGTCCCTGAAGGCGCGTGCTTGTGAGCTGGGACTTGAGGATGCGGTGCGCTTTCTCGGCGTAGTGGACGACGTGCCGCGGCTTCTGCGAGCGGCGGACGCGTTCGTGTTTCCCTCGGTGAACGAGGGGCTTGCCCTCTCCGCGGTCGAGGCGCAGGCGTCGGGGCTGCCGACTATCGTCTCGACGGGTGTGCCCGAGCTTGCGGTAGTGAGCGACCGCACGATCCGCATGCCTTTGGCAGACGGCGCCGAGGCATGGGCTAGCGCGTGCGTGAGGATGCTTGCGGCTGCGGCGCGCTCTGCACGCAGCGACGCGTGCGAGCAAGTTCGGGCGCACGGGTTCGACATCGCCGACACCTCGATGCGCCTTGCGGCGTTCTACGTGGCCGCGGCGGCGGGGCGGCGCGCGCAATGGTAGGTTGTAGGGATTATTCGGGCAGATAGGTTAGGGAACGCAATGCAATACGACGACAGGGACCTAAGGAAACTCCAGCTGCTCGAGCTGCGCATCTTAAAGGAAATCGATTGCGTGTGCCGCGAGCTGGGCATCACGTACTTCCTCGATTCGGGATCGGTGCTCGGGGCGCTGCGCCACGGGGGCTTCATCCCGTGGGATGATGACATCGATTTGGGAATGCCGCGCGCGGACTATGACCGCTTTGTCGCCGAGGCGCCGGCGCTTCTGGGCGAGGAATACGTCGTGTCGACCCCCGAGACGAACCCGCATCAGGCGGCGCTGTTCGGCAAGGTGTGGCTGCGCGGCACGCGCTTCGCGACGGAGGAGACTATCGAAGCAGGCTTTGACCAGGGAATCTTCGTCGACCTTCTGCCCTATGACGCCCTTTCGTCCGACCCGGCGACGGCGGCAAAGCAGCGTCGCGATTGCCGCTTCTGGCAAAGCGTGTCGTATCTTTCCCATGCGAAGAGCATCGTTGTGCCCCACAAGGGAGCGCTCGGCGCGATCGAGCGTGCGGCTTGCGGGGCAGCCCACCTCGCGGCACGTGGCCTCTATTCCCCCGAAAAGATCGTATCGCGCTTCAACAAAGCTGCCACCTGTGGAAATGACCCTTCGCTTGCATCTGACGACCTCGTCGTCATGGCGTATGCGACCTATGAGCCCTACGCGCGCTCGATGATGCTGCCGACTTCGACCGTCACCTTCGAAGGATGCGAGCTCCCCGCACCTGCCGACCCCGAGGCCTTCCTGCGCCAGCTCTACGGCGAGTGGCAAAAGCTTCCCCCGGTGGAGGCGCGACGCAACCATGCGCCCGTCGAGCTTGATTTCGGGCCGTACGCCTAAGCTTTTGACCTGCATTTGTTCAATTCTTGATTAAAACTTTACAAGACTGAACATTTTCCGCTAGAATACTCCTCGTTTCAGTTACTGGGGAGTATTGCAATGACATTGACGAAAAGCACGTTCAAGGTGCTCAACGCGCTGCGCGATGAGGCCGTCCACACGCAGCGCCACATCGCGACGGCAACCGGTCTGTCGCTCGGGACGGTGAACACGGCGTATCGCGCGCTCGTTGACGCGGGCCTGGCGGAGAACTTCTCCGTGACGCCTGCCGGCTTCGAGGCGCTTTCGCCCTACAAGGTCGACAACGCCATCATCATGGCAGCCGGGCTGTCTTCTCGCTTTGCCCCGCTTTCCTACGAGAAGCCCAAAGGCGTGCTCACCGTGCGCGGCGAGGTGCTCATCGAGCGGCAGATCCGCCAGCTTCGAGAGGCGGGCATCACCGACATCACCGTTGTCGTGGGGTATATGAAGGAAGCCTTCTTCTATCTTGAGGACAAGTTCGGCGTGACCATCCGCGTGAATGCGGAATATTCCGTGCGCAACAACAATTCCACCCTCATGCTCGTACGCGAAAAGCTGGGGAACACCTATGTCTGCTCGTCGGACGACTATTTCACCGAGAACGTCTTCGAACCATATGTGTTCGAGGCCTATTACCCAGGCGTGTTCTTCGCGGGTGAGACGAACGAGTACCTGCTCGACACCGCGCGCGACGGGCGTATCACGGGCGTGACCATCGGCGGTCGCGACAAGTACGGCATGCTCGGGCACGTGTACTTCGACCGCGCGTTCTCCGAGACTTTCGTGAGGATCCTCGTCGACGAGTACGATCGGCCCGAGACCGCGGGCAAGCTGTGGGAGGACATTTACCGTGCGCACCTCGACGAGCTGCGCATGGTCATGCGGCCCTATGAGCCGGGCGTGATTTTCGAGTTCGACTCGATTTCCGACTTGAAGGAGTTCGACCACGACTTCATCGAGAACGTCGACTCTGCGATTCTCGACAACATCTGCCGCGTGCTCGACTGCTCGCGCGGCGACGTCGAGGGCATCGTGCCCATCAAGGAGGGGCTCACGAACCTGTCGTTTCGCTTCGTGGTGCGCGGCGAGTCGTATGTCTATCGCCATCCAGGTGTGGGCACCGACGAGATCATCAACCGCGCAAGCGAGGCGTTTTCTCAGGCCGTTGCGAAGAAACTCGGCATCGACGACACCTTCATCCATGAGGACCCCGCCGAAGGCTGGAAGATCTCGCGCTTCATCGACGGCTGCGTTCCCTTCGACTACCACAACGAGGACCACGTGCGCCGAGCGATGGAGCTGGGTCGCCGCCTGCATGACAGTGGCGAGAAGAGTGAGTGGTCCTTCGACGTGTACCGCGACGCGGTCGCGATCGTGGAGCTTCTCGGCAGGAAGAGCTACCCGTTGTTTCCCGATCGCGAGGAGCTCGGGCGCAACGCTGGGGTGCTCGATGCGTTCGTGCGCGCGGACCGCGTCGAGCCGTGTTTGTGTCACAACGACTTCTACAGCCCGAACTTCCTCGTGCGCGGCGAGGAGATGTATCTCATCGATTGGGAGTATTCGGCAATGTCGGATTATGCTTCCGACCTGGGCACGTTCATTTGCTGCTCCGATTACTCGGTCGATGAGGCGCGCCATGTGATCGAGCTTTACTTCGGGCGGACCCCGACCGATGCCGAAATGCGCCACTGCCTGGCTTATGTTGCCCTTGCTGCGTATTACTGGTTCGTCTGGGCGCTCTACAAGGAGTCGACGGGCGATCCGGTGGGCGAGTGGCTCTACCTGTGGTATCGAACGGCGAAGGCGTATTCGGCGTTGGCGCTCGACCTGTATGGCGCGACTCCGGGACAGGTCGCCTAAGGAGCGCCTGCTTCGCAAAGTTTTGCCCGCTTAAAGGGCGGGTCCTCTTGATTGGTTGAAAGGAAGCCTGTGGAACTCATCGGAACCATCGTGGTCTACATCATGCGGGCGAGGACGTGCTCTACGACGCGGAGCGCGCGGTTGAGAACGTAGAGTGACGCCAGGCGAGCGTTGCGCGTAACGGAAGCGCTGGACGGGTTCGCCCGCTCCAACGAAAGATAGCAAGTAAGTAACCTACTGAGTCTGGGGAGAACAAGTGGGTATAGAACAAGAACAGGGCATGCTGCCCTCGTGCGCATACGCGCACATCTCATCGGTGCTGGAAGTCTCGCGCGACGAGATCACCGATATCTGGCCGCTCAAGCAGGGCCTGACAAACGAATCGTGGCATTTCACCACGCCAGAGGGTGAATATGTGTATCGGCAGCCGGGCGTGGGCACCGAGGACCTCGTCGACCGCAAGGCCGAGGTCGAGGCGCTGAAGCTCGCGCGCTCGATCGGGCTCGACGGTACCTTCATCTACGAGGACGTCGAGCAGGGCTGGAAGCTTTCACGCTTTCTCGTGGACTGCCGCGAGCTCGATGCGCGCGATGCCGAGCAGGTCGCTTGCGCGATGCGCATGGCTCGCACACTTCACGAAAGCGGCGCGCGCCTTGCCCGCACGTTCGACTTCTACGAAGAGGGGAAGCGCTACGACGCGCTTTTGCGCGAGCTGGGGTCGATTGAGGTGCCTGGCTATGACGAGCTTGCCGCAAAGGCGGATCGCGTCGCCGCCTTCGCACATGCCGACGGTGCGCCAGTGTGCCTCACGCACAACGACTTCTTCAACCTGAACATCCTCATCGACCGATCCGACCGCATGCACCTTATCGATTGGGAGTACGCGGGCATGTCCGATTACGCGCACGATTTCGGCACCTTCACCGTGTGCTGCAAGCTTTCCGAATCCGAGGCCGATGCAGCGCTTGCAGCGTACTTCGGGCGCATTCCCACGTTTGCCGAGCGCTGCCATAACTTCGCGTTCGTAGCGCTCGCCGGCTGGTGCTGGTATCTGTGGTCGCTCTACAAGGAGGCCGTCGGCGGGAGCGCAGGTGAGTGGAAGGAAATCTATCTCAGCTATGCAGTGCGCTATTTTGACCGCGTGATCTCGGGTTATGAGGGAATTGCTCAGCAAGAGGAGAGGGGAATCGCATGAGGTTCGGCATTGCAAGCGGCTTTTTGTGGGGTTTGGACACCGTCATCCTGGGAATAGCCCTCACGATGGGCGCGTTCATCGGCACGCCCGAGGCTATTGCCTTCGCGGCGATTGCGAGCGCATTCATGCACGATGCGGCATGCGCTATCTGGCTTTTCCTCTACATGGGTGTGCGCCGGCGCCTTGGCGACACGCTTCGGGCCCTAAAGACCCGAAGCGGCAAGGTGGTTATGCTCGGCGCGCTTCTCGGCGGACCTTTGGGCATGACGGGCTACCTGGTCGCCATCAACAACATTGGCGCAGGCTACACTGCGATCATCTCTGCGTTTTACCCTGCGTTCGGTACGTTCATGGCGTTTGTCCTGCTGAAAGAACGCATGAGGCCGCGCCAACTCGTTGCGCTTGCCTGCGCGCTCGCGGGCGTCATGGTGATGGGGTACGCCACTTCGGGAGATTCGTCGGTCGGAAACGCGGCGCTTGGCTTGGTCGGCGCGGTCGTGTGCGTCGTTGGTTGGGGCAGCGAGGCGGTGCTGTGCGCTTGGGGCATGCGCGATGACGCAGTTGACAACGAGACCGCGCTGCAGATCCGCGAGACGACGTCTGCCATCGTGTACGCCGTGGTGGTGCTGCCGGCGTTCGGCGCGTGGGCGTTTACGGCGAGTGCGCTGCCGTCGATTTCCACTGCCGTGGTGGTGTTGTCCGGCCTCGCGGGTGCGGCGTCGTACTTGTTCTACTACAAGGGTATCGCAACGATCGGCGCGGCGCGCTGCATGGCGCTCAACATCACGTACTCCGCTTGGGCTGTCGTGTTCGGATTTGTGCTTTTGGGGAGCGTGCCGACTGTCGTGCAGATCGTATGCTGCCTGGTTATCATGGCGGGCACGGTGCTTGCGGCATGCGACTGGGACGAGCTTTTCGGACGCAAGAAGACCCCTCTGCCCGAGGACGCGTCATAAGGGATGGGCGAGCTTGCGTGGTCTGGCGCTCGGGGCTTTCGGGTGCGCGGTTGCGCGGCTCGGGGCCTTCGGCACCCGATCCTCTCGACTCTTTGGCCCCGACTCCCTGGTCCGCCACTAACCAGCTAACCAACAAACCAGCCCAACCAGCCCAACCAGCCCAACCGGCCCAACCGGCCCAACCGGCCCAACCGGCCCAACCGGCCCAACATCTCCCATCTTCTCCGATATCCTTCTTTCGTGGACAAAAATCGACGATATGTGAGTCTTCCTACTCCAAGGAGAAGACGCGTTCAGAAGATGAGAGGTTGTGACCTGGCCTTTTATGGAAACGCCACGACCCTCTTGATCGGTCAGCTCGAAAGTGGTTCACATATCGGACGATTATTGTCCAAGGCGAGCCAATTTTAAGAAAGAAAGAGGGGCGACCGATTGGCGTTAGCCGAAACTTTGAGGAAGCAATCTTGTTCCATAGTGGACGAAATCCAGAGGCAGGCTTCTTGAGCGCGCAATAGCAGCCGAGGACGAGAACTGCCTATTGCGAAATTCGCGACGCTCGCCGAGATGACCGCGAGCCGCCCACCGCGCAGTCGAGAAGCGCCCGCTGAGCCTTACGATTTACTCGCTCCATGCGCAATCGCACGCCAAGCCCCTTCGCCACCTGATATGCGAGTTGATCCAATCCGGGAATGCTTGTCACCTTGCTCTTTGTGGCTGTGATAACCATGAAGCCAAGGGACGCAAGGGCATTTCGCCGCCTCGCACGCGTGCGATCTTCTGCGAACCAGTGTGAAACATGTCGCTATCGTACTCGACGCAAAGACTCGCTGTCGGCCATAGCAAATCGCACCTGAACTGCCGTCCGTATGCAACCCTCCAATCCCCCTTAGGAACTTCGACCGCTGCATTAAGCTGCGGCGACGGTAGTCCATATCCTCCTTTCGCCTTTGGCATTGAAAGCAACATGGCAAGCGCTGTCTCCATCGGTGAGGCGGACCCCGAAGAAACGAAACGCAGGGCATTTTCCGCCTTATTTGCACCGAGAAGATTGCCCTGGGAAGAAACCGAAACCAACGCCGAGTGGGATACAAGCGGTGGCGCCGAAAAAAATCCCTGCTCAGAGTTCGAATCCAAGCGATAGCTGCCCGTTATCTCGTAACCCAGCAGGACCAGCTCAGCGAAATCAAGCTCGACTGCCGAGCGGGTAAATGCGAAAGCTGGCGAGCATGCATACACGTCGTCGCCCAAAAATACAAAAGACTCGCTTGGGAGAGGCGATCCGAGTATGCGGCACTTAACGCCCTGGATTCGGCAGCGCTTCGACTGTTCGCTCACGAGAAGGCGAGGCGAAACGAGGCTTGGGAACGATTCCCGGGCGCTCTTCAGGCTTGCCAGGTTCGGCGAACTTGCCGCAAACTCTCGGGCGTAACGTTTCGGCGCACCGACAGACGCCCCCGCTAAGTTCATCGCGCGGTAGCAATCCAGTGCAGATATGCCATCGAAGAAGAGCGCCATGGGAAGCACCATAACACGGGCACAGTGTGATTTCTAGTAATATTTTTTGGCTTTTACCTGGTGTTATATTCTGCCAGATTCCAGTTAGGAATATGGCAATAGCCGCCGAATTTCCGTCGAGAATTTGCCAGATAATTGCCAGGAAACAGTAGATGGCATGCAGCAAATATGCCAGGAAAAGAAGAGAACGCGGGGATTGTATGGCGGACGCTACAGGGGGTTTACAGGGGATGCCTAAGGAGCGGGCGTGGAACACGGGCTAGGGTATATGTAAGGGCAGCGCCGAGAAACGGGCTCGAGGGAGCCGAAGGAGCGGGAAAGAAAGCCGACTCAAGGGAGCCGAAAACGCGAGAGTGCGAAACGGGGCTGGGGCATGGTAAAAGGGCGAGCGCTGGGACGAACCTAAGGAACCATACGCCGGACGGGGTCGGGACGAACCGAAGGAACCATACCCCGGACGGGGTCGGGACGAACCGAGAACGCGAGGGCTCGGAGCGAGCGCTGAGGGCAAGCCGAAAACGCGAGGATGCGGAACAGGCGCTGGGATATATGAACAGGCGGGCACTAGAGCGCGGACGAAGGAGCGGGCTGAAGGAGCAGGAGGAAAGCTGGTGTGGGGCTTTTCGCCTTTTTGATGGGGCTCGAGCACGTGAACGCTACCCCCTCCTCGCGAAAGACCCCCTTCGTGGACAAAAATCGGCGATAGGGACTGCGGCAGGAATCTTGTACCTGTCCGAGCCCATTCTACTGCGCCTGCTGCGCGGCGAACGGCGGGACCGGGTACCCGAGCCTCCTCCTGTGCTCGGCCAGGGTCTCGTAGCGCGCGCGGCCCCCCTCGCGGAACCTCCTGGGCCGCCGCCCGACGTACCACCCCATGTACCCCGACAGCAGCCCCTCGAACTCCTCGCGCCCGACGCCCGCCCACTCCCGGCCGTAGAGGAACTCCTGCTTGAGCGTGCCGAAGAAGCCCTCCGCCCTCGCGTTGTCCGGGCACGTCCCCTTGCGCGACATCGAGCGCGACGCGCCCGCCGCCGCGAGCGCGGACTTCCAGCGCCCCGTCCTGTAGCAGGCCCCGCCGTCCGTGTGGACCACGGGCGCCGAGCCCGCCGGCAGGCAGGCCAGCGCCTTGCGGAGCGACGACGAGCACAGCTCGCCGTCCGGGTGCGCCGAGACCGAGAACCCCACCGGGCAGCCGTCCCAGCAGTCGATGACGGGGCTGAGGTAGGCCTTGAACCCGTTGAGGGAGAACTCCGTCACGTCCGTGACCAGGAGCTCCCCCGGCGCGCCGGCCGAGAAGTCGTGCGCGAGCCTGAAGTCCTCGCCGGCCTCCCTGCGCGCGACGGCGCGCTCGCGGGGGACGTTGGCGGGCCTGCCGCCGTCGACCTCGCCGGCGTAGGAGCTGAAGCGCCGCCCCGCGCGCCGGCCGCGGGC
>OLQV01000041.1_pt1 | contig 131616 bp, 131 predicted proteins | sample 1672371 | NCBI WGS metagenome assembly OLQV01 (sample SAMEA3136676, study PRJEB25190) | human gut metagenome
AAAGATATTGGAAATTTGCTTGATATTAGTCCTAAACAACTTACTAAGTTTAAAAGAGTGGCATAATGGTTGGACAGGCTACGAAACATAGCCTGTTTTTTTATTGTTTATAAAATTGGTATTTCTCTCCCCTATTGCTTCTTGGTATGATTTTGGTTTAAGCAGAGAATTTTTACCTATAATTTTTATAAAAGAAAAAGAAGATATTTAATTGGGGTTGTGATGAATTGGATCTCCCGATAGGGCCAAGAAAAAAAATTAATTTTTTTCGTGTAGCCTATTGACTACAAAGACGATATCGTGTATAATCTATTTTGAGGTGTAAAAAATGGGAAGACATATTAGTTTTGGTGTTGTAACGAAGATTGAAGTGAGAAATAAGTACGGTTTAAAGGAATGTAAGGGGGATTTGCTGAACAGAATTGATAAAGTTTTTAATTTAAAATATTATGAAGAAGGGGTTAGTTATAGTGATGATTTTATGTGTTTATATTTAAAAGAAGATGTATTTAATAAGGATTTTAAAGACTTATTATTAGAACTAGCGGATATGGAGTTATTAATGGATTATTTCTATTATAATATTAAAAATACTAGTGACTATACCTCTTCTAAGGGTAAGAAAAAGGCATTAATTGATTATTTGGAGAACCATTTTGATTTAAAAATAAAAAGAGAATATGAAGAGCGTTATGATTATAGGAGTCACAAAAAGATAATTGATAAGAATAACTTTGTATATTTATTAGATAATGTTTCAGAGTTTGATAATGACTTTGCTCTTTCTTGGGAAAATTATTTTAATTGTACAGATATGTGCGATAAAATACAATTTAATGATAATTTAGCTGATTTATATAATTTTCGTATTCGTTTGAATCATATACCTTTATATTATGATTATGATAAAACTGATAGTGAAGATATTACATTTACATTGAGGTGTTTAAATTACTTTTTGCGAAAAGCTTTAAAGTGTGAAGCAAAAAAAACGTTAATTTTTGGATTAACTGATTAGAGGGAGAATAATGAAAAAATTTGAAGAAGAAATAGATGTAATGGATCTAGAATATAACTTAATATGTGATTTTATTAAATTGAGAAATGAGATGGGGCTTACACAAAAACAAATGGCGGAAGAGGCACACGTTGTAAGAGAAATGATTGCAGTTATAGAGAATAGGAAAAAGCATCCACAAATTAATACGTTGATTAAGATATTAAAGCCATTTGGTTATACTTTATCAATAACCAAGATTGATAAAAATAAATAAATTGATAAATATTTTTAATTGCATAAGTTGTGTACTAGATTGTGAGTGGTAACCTGCTTTTAATGGTAATAAGGATATTCATTATAAGAATTAATCTATGTAATAATATTATATTATATTATTGAATTGAATTTAAGCGATTTTGGAATCCCTTGATAAAGCCTTAGTGTTTTGGTTTAAAAATTAGGGCAAGGAAGAAGGCTGACACTATGGCGATTGATATTCCAGCGGCAGTGAGGTCAAATACTCCGAGGGCTAGGCCTAGTACTCCTTGGTCATCCGCAGCAGTCATTGCACCGTGAATGAGGAGGTGCCCAAATGATGTTATGGGGACAAGGGCTCCGGCTCCAGCATAGAGAACGATTTTGTCATATATTCCGAAGATGTCAAGAAGAGCACCTAGTACGACAAAGATGCTAGTTACGTGGCCAGGTGTTAGTTTGGTATTATCAAGAATGATTTGGCTTAGCATACAGATAGTACCACAGAATAGAAATGCGTATATGTATATCATAATTCCATCCTTTCTAGTTCTACGGCGTGACTTATTGCGGGGATACTTTCTTTTTCGAGTACCATAGTAGGAGAAAATATGGCTCCGGTTGGAACAAGCAGAACTTTATTTAATTTCTTGGTTTTTAGTTTATTTAGAACATAAGTTGACATTACAAGGGCACTAGTTACTGGTCCTGAGGCACCAGCTAGGACGGGTTGTTTTTTGGTATCGTAGAGAATGAGGCCACAATCATTATAGTTTTTACCAAGAGATATTTGATAGTTCTTTTTCATATATTCTGTGAGGATGCTTTTTCCATAGTGGCCGAGGTCTCCGGTTAGTATTAGGTCGTAGTCTTCAGGAGTTGTGCCGGTATTTTGGAGGTGCCGATAGATTGTGTCTGCTGCAGCGGGGGCCATTACTGCTCCCATATTGTTGGCATCTTTTATACCGAGGTCCACTACTCTACCAATGGTGGTACTTGATACTTTGATGTTGGTTTTGGTATTTGTTAATAGTATTGCAGCAGAGCCGGTAGCGGTAAAGGTAGCTGTGGCTGGTTTAAGGGTGCCATATTCGTTAGGACCACGGAATTGTTTTTCACTTACAGCGTTATGGGATGAGGTTGAGGCTATGATCTTTTTGGCAAGGCCATTTTCTAAAAAGGAAGATGCTATACTTATGGCTTCGGAGATAGTGGAACAAGCACTAAATACACCAAGGTATGGAATGTTGTAATCTCTTAGGGCATAGTCGGAAGATGCTAATTGATTTTGGAGATCACCAGACACTACAAGGTCGATGTATTCTTCTTTATTACCCGTCTTATTGAGTAATCCCTCTATGGCGAGGGATAAGAGTTTACTTTCGGCTTTTTCAAATGTTTTTTCACCAAAATATAGATCTTTATCAAATGTTTTGTCAAAGTATTTGGCGAGGGGACCAGCAGATTCGTACACTCCGCCTATTGTATAGGTACTATCTATATAGACGTTTTGGTATTTTATGGTCATATTGTACCTCCTAATAGAAGTCTTATGAGACCGAAGATGTAGACAGCAACTATTCCACATACAATAACGGTTCCTGCTAATTTAAAGATGTTTGCACCTATCCCGAGGACTATCCCCTCGCCTCTATATTCGAGGGCGGATGAGGTTATTGAATGAGCAAAGCCGGTTATAGGGATAATGAGTGCACTTTTTAGTTTTGTTACGAGAATATCGAAAATGCCAAGAGCGGTTAAGATTGAGGATATTATTATTAGTGTAAGGATGACGAGGATGCCAGCTTCTTTGGTAGGAAGATGAAATATAGAAGCGTATGATTCAAGAAGTAGTTCAGAAAGTAGACCTATTAGTCCACCGCAAAAAAAGGTTGTTAAGGCATTTTCTAATTTTTTGGGATGGGGAGTATGTTTATCTACTATTTTTTGATATTCTTCATTTGTCATTTTTATCACCAATAGTAGTATGGTGTTTTTATGGGCTTTTATGTAAATAATTGTTAATAATTTAAAAAAATATAGAATGATTAATTTTATGTTATGGAATTATTTGGTTACTTTTAGCATAGATGTTATGTTTATTATTATTAAGAGGGCTACAAGGAGATCGGTTATATTCCAAAGAAAGCTGGGATTAATAAAGCAGGATATGAATGTTATGATAAGGATTATTATTTTGAAGATTTTTTTAGAGAGATAATGAAGATTTAGTTCACCAAAAATGCTTAATGATATAATGGTTGTATAGGCAAACATTATAATAGTTATGGTTAGAAAGATACTACCGAAAGTACCTAAGTGATAGGTAAAGGCAAAGAGGGTTATTTCAATGCCGTTTGGATTAGTGAGAGGGAGGGTTTCAAATGGAGATGTTAGTATTATTAATGCGGTGGAAAGGCAGACAATGAAGATTGTGAGATAGATCGTGAATATGGATGAAAGGCCTTGTTTGTGGGGGTTTTCGGGAGCAAGGGATGCGGATATGGCGGTAGTGCCAATTCCTACTTCAGTCATAAATATGGTTCTTTGAAGGGAATATATGATTATGTATATTAGAGATGAAAGGCCTGCCTTAGGGGTTAGTGCTGAGGAGATGATTTTGCTTAATACTTTGGGGATAAGGGGGAGATTGGTGATAAGGATATAGATAGAGACTAGGAAATAGGCTAATATCATTAGAGGCATTAGGTAGGATGAGAGACGAGTTATGGTTTTTAAGGATTTGGATATTAGAACGAGGACGGATATTGTTAGGATTATGGATGTTATTTGAGGAGAAAGTGGTAGAACTTTGGTAATGGTATTGGCTTGAACAGCTAGAAAGAGACCACTGTAAGCTACAATTAAAAGAAGACTATATAGAGAACTTAGTCGAGGACTGTTTTTTTGGATATAAGATGTGGGTCCGTGAGAGTTGGGGCTTTTATGAGTTATAGCAAGGTGAGTTTCGGTATAGCTTAGGACAGAGGCTATAAGAGTAAAGATGAGGATGTAGAGAATTGAGCCTGGGCCACCAAAATAGAGGGCAAGGGCTACTCCAGAGAGAGAGCCAACACCGATTTTTTCAGAGAGAGTCATTGTTATGGTTTCAAGAGAAGTGATATTGTTTTTGGAATGGGTTGTTACTTTAAGGGATTTGATGATGGGAAAAAGATGGATTTGAGGAGCGTGATATTTTTTGGTGTAATGGATACTGGAGAGGATGATTAGAACTGTGGTAAAAGCCCAAGTTACGGAGAAGATTATGGGGAAGGCCGCGGGAGCAAAGATGATGGACAAAAGGCTTAAAGTGATGATTGTGATGACTGCTATATATATTTTATTTGTTTTCATAGTTAATTTTATGTAACTTAATTACAATATAGGTATTTGTTGTGATGTTTTTTTAATTTTAATCATAATTTATATTGAAACTAATAAAGGGGTGGAATATATGTGTAATAATAATGAGCGTAATGGGTGCAATAATTGTATTGCCGATATTCTTAAAGTGATTCTTCTTCTTCAACAGAGTGTTTGTCAGAATGACTGTTGCTTGGAGACTTGCGATAAGGGATATTTGGGACAGAATTGTAGTTCTTACTTTAATACAAGACCGGTAGTTTTGTATACTTGTGGTAATGGTAATACACCTGTTACAATGCCTATTAGTAAAAATCCGAATGAAACGGTTGTGTCTTCGGTATGCAGATTAGAAAAGCTTGATGATTGTTGTGCTACTTTTAGAGTGCTAGCTAATAATACAGATGATACTAGTGTTAATTCTTATATCAGTACTAATTCTTTCTTTACTATTAATTTGAACTGTGTATGTATGCTTAGATGTTTGGATGACACTTTTGTTGATACTTTATAGGAGTAGTTATATAGTACCCGTGCCTATTGGTTGGGTGCTTTTTTAGATATTGTTAATATTTTTAAAGAAAAAGATTATGAAATAGAAAAAAATCGTCTCTTGAAAAGGCGATTTTGTTTTAGTAATCTTGTCTATCTCTTATAAATGGTGGAATATCGATATCGTTATCTATGTTGTTATTTACATTTCTATACATATCTTCCCTTCTAGTGGTGGTGAAGCTATGGTATAGTGGTTCTGATTGTTCTTCGAAACCAGTTGCTATTACGGTAACGATTACTTCGTCATTAAGGTTTTCGTTGATAACGGCTCCGAATATGGTATTGATATCGGTATTAGCAGCTGTTCTGATTATTTCTGCTGCTTCTTCTACCTCGAATAGGGTTAAGGATGTTCCACCGGTTACGTTGATGATGGCATCAGTTGCCCCGTTTATTGATGTTTCTAGTAGTGGTGATGATACGGCTTGTTTAGCGGCCTCCGCTGCTCTGCCTTCTCCTGATCCTACTCCTATTCCGATTAGAGCATTTCCTCTGTCTTTCATTACAGCCTTGACGTCAGCAAAGTCTAGGTTTACTAAACCGGCAACAGCGATAAGGTCAGAGATGGATTGTACTCCACGATGAAGTATGTTATCTACTTCTCTAAATGCTTCTAACATTGGTGTTGACTTGTCTATTAGTTCTCTTAGTCTATCATTTGGTATTACGATTAATGTATCTACGTGTTTTTTTAATTCTTCAAGGCCTTTTACGGCGTGTTCCATTCTCTTTTTTCCTTCAAAACTGAATGGTTTTGTTACTATGCCTACGGTTAGGGCTCCTAGTTCTTGGGCTATCTCAGCTACTACTGGTGAAGCTCCAGTTCCGGTTCCACCACCCATACCACAGGTTACAAAAACCATATCGGCACCTTTTAATACTTCTTCTATTTCAGCTTTGCTTTCAAGAGCTGCTTCTCTTCCTATTTCGGGATTTGCTCCGGCTCCTAGTCCGTCAGTTAATTCTGATCCTAGTTGGAGTTTTATTGGAGCTAAGGAATTGTTTAGGACTTGAAGGTCGGTATTGGCGACGATAAAGTCCACTCCTTTTAATCCTGAATCTATCATTCTATTAACGGCGTTGCATCCGCCACCGCCGATTCCTATTACTTTTATTTTGGCTAATTGATCCATTTCCAACCCAAACATATTATTCATTATTTCTCCTCCTTACCTTTAAAAATGTTACCCCATAGTTTAGTTATTCCTTGCACTTCGTTTTCGCTTCGTTCTTCTGGCTTTGGTTTGTTTTTTCGAGGGTTCACTAATCTATTTTCGTCTTCGTCTGTTATCATTGAATAATCTTTCCCCCTAGACTTCATTTTTCTTATATAGTATTTTATCATACCGAGTGCCGTCGCGTACTTATTATCACGAACTCCTAAGGTGCTTTCTGTATATATTATAACATCTTTCCCCATATTTTCATAGACTAAATTTTTAAATGATTTTATTTCTGTCATTCCTCCGGTTATTATTATGTAGTTTATGGGGTGCTTTGTTAATATCATTATTTGTTTTTTGGCATAATCTAATATTTGATTTAATCTACTCATTACTACTTCTGATACTTCTAATTGATTTAATCTTATTATTTCTCCATAATTGTTTTTTATTGGGAATAAATCCCCTACTCCGGTAAATCTTTTATGTGCGGATGCGAATTTTTCTTTGATACTGCGTCCATCAAAAACGTTTATTCCGAAAATGTAGGATAGGTCTTTGTCAACATTTACTCCACCTATTTGCAGAGTTTCGGTATTCATTAGTTTTCCTTTGCTGAATACGGATACATTTGTTGTTTCGTGGCCGATATTTACTATTGCTCCTACTTTTTTATCCATTATATCTGTTTGGACTTCAGCATAATCAGCAAGGGCCGATAGGCATATTTCCACTACTTCAAGACCAGCATTTTCAACTGTTTCTATTACTGAGTAGATATTTTTCTTGGGAACGCTTATCATTATTCCGTTTACATCTAGTTTATTTGCGGTTTTATTTATGATACTTCCTTCGACTTTTTCGCCATCAATTAGGTATTCTAGGGGTTCTACTGTTACTAGTTCGTAATTTTCTTCGAGTTTGCCATATACTGATGCTTTTATTGCGGTTGCTAGGTTATCTGGTGTTATTGCTCCTTCTACTCGGCTAGTTCCAGTTACATACATAAACTTGGCATTGTAGTCTGGAACAGACACTATTACTTTTTTTATGTTAAATCCTAGTTTTTCGCTTACGACCTTAATTCCATCTTTTATAGCATTTATAGCTAAATTAGAATCTACCACTAACCCCTTTCTAATTCCTTTTGCTTTTATACTATGGGACGCAAGAACATATATTTTTTTGTTATAATATTCTGCTGTCACTATCTTAATAGAATCAGATCCAATATCAATACTTGTGTATATTTTTTTCATCGATATTTTCACCTTCCCTAAATGATACAAACTAATTATACAATAAATCTGTGGCATTTGCAACAAATTATGACATATTTTTTTGTTTTTTGTACTTTTAGACAAGAGAAAAGATGCAAATCCTTGCACCTTTATCTATCATTAGTTAATCTAATGACATTATATTTTATGTTTTATTTTTTCTTTTTATTACTTGAAGTTTTGTCATTTATGATTGTGTCTACTATATCCTCTACTTTGTCGATGTCTTTTTCACGGGGGTCTTTTATCTCTGATTTTTTATATTTGGTTTTGGGTTTCTTCTTTCTATTTACTATGGTAGTTATTATTTTAGTTATGAATAGGACAAGGATGATTACACTTATTACTGTACCTACTACTATGAGATAATCTAGGTATGTTTTAGCCTGATCTTTATATATTTTGGCGGTTTCTTCGGTATATCGTTGAACGGTTTTTTCTTTGTTATCGTAGAGGTATAGACTTTCTTTTCCGTTTTCAACATTCATTGCATAGAAAATATAGTAATCACTATTTGGAGATAAATGATAGGCGGTTATGTTAGATTCTTTGTATTTAATTGTCTGTTTGGTATAGTTTTTGGGAATTTTATTTTTGTTATCTATTATATAAAGAGTGATGTTACCGAAGTCATACTCGTTATATGGGGTGTATTTTCCATCTTTATATATATAGTATGAGGATTGACCTTTTTTGTCTTTGAGACCGATGAGGGTAATGTTGGTTTTTTTGTTGGTGTAGGCAAGGACGTCTTCATTATCTATTTTAATGGTTGTTTTTTCGTAGTAAGCACTGGGCGGGGTTAAGACGTCTTCTTTTCTTATGATTGTGTATTCTTTATTATTTACTTTGACGTTTATTGGTTTTAGTTCTTTTACGGTTACGTTTATTGTATAGGTCTTAGTATTACCGTTTTCGGCTGTTACTACTACTTCTAATTTATTGGCTCCTTCTTTTACTTCTCTTTCACCTATTCCATCGACTCTGGCTTTAGTATCTTCGGTAGATGCATCTATTTTTACTTTATTTACATTGTTTTCTACTTCGATATTGTATTCGAGAGTGTCTTTATTAAAATCGATTTTAGTTCCTTCGACTGAGAGGTTTTTTAGATTGTTATTTGTAGAATATTTTTTGGGAGCTACTGCTGTCTGAGAACCTACATTAATGGTAACAGAGGCATTGTTTAGACCTATCCAATTATCTGATGACATATTGGTTATTCTAGTTCCACTTGTAGAGCAAGTTATGGTTCCGGTGGCGGTTGGCCTTACAGCAAGACTATAATTTTTGCTCTTAACACTGTTTGATGAATCATCGTATCTTAGGTCGAGTCCTGTTGAAACACCAGCACCACTACAAGACATACTTCCTTCGATACTTACAAGTGGTGTATTAGAATTTACAGTTACATATATGGTAGCTGTTTGGCCTTTGGTTATACTGCGACTTGATGCACTTATTCCTACCCCGTCGGCAAAAGCACTAGGGGTTAGAATTAATAGCGTTAATATTATAAATAGGGTTTGTTTTATCTTTTTATTCATTTTGGTCCTCCTAATATTGATTTATTTTTGAATATCCGTAATATTCTCTTAATATAGCAAGGTAATCTAATTTATCAACTTTACCGTCTCTATTGGCATCAGCTGCTTTATAGTATGCACCGCCATAAGTTGTATAGCCGTAATACATTCTGAGTACAGCAAGGTAATCTAGTTTATCAATGTTACCATCACCGTTTACATCTCCGTATAGTACTACTTGGTATTTTTTGTTTTCGGCTCCGTTTGATACTTCTAGCGTGTCGCCTGTTTTTAGTGTTCCGGTATTTTTGGTATTACCGTTTTTGTCATAGATATTGGCACTGGCCATAGAACTTTTGTTTTTGATATTTGTTATTAAATCGCTTGCCGAAGAGTTTGTGGTGATGCCGTATATGTTTTCGTTGTTGTATTTTACTCCACTTGAATTCATTAATTCTGATATACTTGGTCTTTGAGCTGTTCCTTCGTATTTTATATTTATGGTATAGGTCCTTCTTTTTGTATTACCGCTTGTTGCTATAATGGTTATTTTATCTGTGTTGTTTAGGGTAATGGTACCTACTCCCGATAGGTTTGTTTTGGAATAGGCTGGTGTTGCTCCAACATTTAGGCTACTTGTTCCTTTGGGTAGAGTTATTTCGTAGTTGGTTGTATCGTAGGAAAAACCGGAGATGGTAGTGCCGTTTATTGTTAAGTCTTTAAGATAGTTATTTGGATTGCCTTTTTTGGGGCTTGTTACGGCGTAAGCTGGCATATTTTGGTATACGGGAATTGTGAATGTTATGGCACTTTCGAGGTATACAGGGAGATAATTGGCGTAGGTTTTGAAGGCAGTGTTAGTTTCTCCTATTGGAGCTTGAAGGTTACTCATATATTGATGAGTATAGTTGCCGTCATTTGTGGATACGTCAAATCTTTCGTAATAAAGGGTAGTTTGACCGACGTCGACGTAGCCTTTGAGGAACTGAATACCACCAGCAATTGCTTTACTTGGGGTATTCCAACCTTTATTCATTGCATATAGCATACCGTTTAGGATTTTGTTATTTCCTGCAACAGCAATGTTATAGAAATTGTAATAGCCAGAATAGTTTTGGCCATTATAGTTAAATGTGCCTCCTAGTCTTGGGTCGGTGGTTGGCACAGTGTTCATTTCTTGGAAAATTCGGCTAGCAATATGGACGGAGTCTATTCCAAGGGATGTACTGGCATTAACTACATCGGTTCCTACATTGGTTCCACCATAACTTGCATATACTGTGTTCCATACGCCCATAGGGTTTAGGATTTTATTTATTAGGTTCAAATCTTGGGGTCCTGTTTGTTTGAGACTTTTTAAGGCAAATATGTATTTTTCGTTTAGATAGTTACGGGGGTCCATATAGAATGCTATGGCTTCGGTTGAAGCATTATACCAGCCAGCTTCATTATCTGCAACTTTGAAAGTGTTTGTTAAATAGTTATAGTGTTCAAATCTTGTTGAAAGGTAGTTTTCGTCGAAGGCTAATTTTTGGAGGAGGCTTCGTTCTGAATATGATTCTTGTGCTACGGCTTCACCAAAATCTATATTTAGGTTTTGGGCTTCAAAAATCCAGTTAGGATGACGGGCGTGAATTTCGGCTAAATATGGAAGATAACTTTCGGGAAAGCCTTTATTTTTAAGGGATGTGTAATAGTTATTGAGGTTCTCTTTGGTATTGTAATATGCTTGAGCAGTACTTGATAGTTTATTGGTGCTTACATAATAACCACAGAGCCATCCTGATGCTCCATCTTTATTGGTGAGATTGTACCAGTATCTGCAAGTTCCTGATGAGTATTCTTTTACTTTATTTATTTTCACGACGTCTCCGCATTTGGCACGTACACCGGTAGTGGCTCCTCCTCCTGGATTTTGGTAATATATCCAATCGGCTGTGTCTTCGTAACAAGCTATGGTTCCATCTCCATCAACGTAATTATCGTAGTTTGATTTTACATAAGTGTTATCACTAGTGGTTTGATTTGGAGTATTTTCTAGAGTTATGAATTCTCCACAAAGGTATCCGGTATAATTTTTTCCTCCTTTAGTTAAGCTTACTTGATACCACATTGAGCAGGCGTTATTGGAGCCGGCATTGGTGTTTAGTACTGTTACTTTGTCACCTAAGGCGAGAGATGTTAGGATATTGTTAGTTGAAGAAGTATCTATGCTTGTCCTTACTCTAAGTCCGTCAGTACAGTTTACTATTCCTAGTGCAGATGCGTAAGATATATTTGGTATAAGTACTAGTAGTAAAAACGTTAATAGTATTTTTTTTGTAATTTTATTCATCCCTATCACTTCCTATATTAGTATTATAGCAAATTTCGATGTTTTTTGCAATTGATATGTGAAATTTTTTTATTTTGCCCTACAGGGGTTGGTAAGAAGCACAAACAGTGTTGTGGTAGAAATCAATAAGATTTGTAAAGTCTTAAATCAAGGACTTTTTATTATAATATTACAGGATTATTTTTTACATACATTGTGAAGAAGTATATAAAATGTATGTAAATTGAATTTCAAAATATCAAGGCTAGTATTTTTAAGACTTTTAGATGATATGTACCACTGCTGATGAAATATATTTAATTCGACAAAAGAGTGGTTATATGATATAATGTAAATGTTGTTTTAATAAGAAGGAGGAAATATGAAGAAAAATAATTTATCAAATGTTTTAAAAAAGATATATAGATTGCTAGATAAAAAACAAAAATATAGATTTATAATAATTATTTTAATAATGATTATTTCGGCAGTATTGGCACAGATGACTCCAAAAGCTATAGGATGGTTGACAGATGATATCCTATCAAAGGACTCAATTTCATTTGAAAAGGTAATTCCTTTCCTTATTTTTATCCTTATAGTAAATGTTGTTAATGAAATAATTAAAATTGTAAGAAGAGTGTTAGTAGAAGATACAGCAACGAGAACAGAGAAAAAAGCAAGAGGAATGGTTATAAAATCTCTTTTAATGGCTCCTTTATCATATTTTAGAAAAAACATGACCGGAAATATTCATGGTAGATTAAACAGATGTCTAGATGGAACAATAAAATTGGAGAAACTATTATTTATGGATTTTGCACCTGCAATATTTAATAGTATAGCTGCAATTATTACAATATTTATAACGCTTCCAATAGCCTTGGCTTTTCCTATGATGTTAGTAATACCTATTGGTGTATTTATTGTTTTGAAACAGATTAAGAGTCAAAAAGGTATTAGAGTGGAATTATTAAACAGTAAATCTGAGATGGATGGAACAATTGTTGAATTGATAAATGGCATTGAAGTAATTAGAATATGTGATAGTTTAGATTTTGAAACAAACAGATTTGATAACAAATCAGAGTTTTTAAGAGCAAAAGAAATGAAACATCATAAAGCAATGGCATTATATGATTGTTTAAAATTTATAAATCAAGCTGTATTTACTGTTTTAGTAATTGGAATATCCACTTATTTAGCAACAAGAGATGTAATATCTGTTGGTAGTGTTTTAACAGCATACTTATGTTTTAACCAATTATTAAAACCATTAGAAGAATTACATAGAATTTTTGATGAAGTTTCAGAATGTACTGTTCTTGCAACTGATTTCTTTAAAATGACAGAAATAGAAAACGATTTTTCTTATTTGCCTATAAATTCAAAATCAGAGAATAAAGTTACTGATGAAATGATAAATATGGAAAATATCACATTTTTCTATCCTGAAAGTGAAGATAAAATAATACTTGATAATTTTAATATCGATATAGAAAAAGGAATCTATCTTGGAATAGCTGGACCATCAGGATGTGGAAAATCATCATTAATAAAATCAATATGCAAATTAGAAAAAGCAATTGGAACAATAATAGTTGATAATGTTAATTTAAATAACTTATCAAGAAAAGATATTTCTAAAATGATTGCTTTAGTACCACAAAGCCCATTTTTGATTGCTGGAACAATATATGAGAATATAACTTATGGTATAGATAGAGAGGTTTCAAAAGAAGAAGTAGAAGAAGCTTCAAAAAGAGCCTATATATTTGATTATATAAATGGATTACCAGAAAAATTTGATACAATGGTTTCTGAAGGAGGAAACAATTTATCTGGTGGTCAAAGGCAAAGAATTGCAATTGCTAGAATATTTTTAAGAAAACCTAAGATATTAATATTAGATGAAGCTACCTCTGCATTAGATAATACTTCAGAAAAGCATATACAAGAAGAAATAGAAAAAATGAAAGATGAGAATAATACAACAATAATTGCTATTGCACATAGATTAACAACACTAAAGAATTGTGATAGAATTATAGTTCTTAATAAAGGACATATTGAAGAGGAAGGAAAATTTGATGAGCTAATAGATAAAGGTGGAATGTTTAGCGATATGTATTATGGAAAATTGAACTAAAATTTTACATACTTTTTTACATACGCTCTATAAAAACCTACGGGGCTGGTACTTATGAATATTTTATATTAAAAAGACTAACCGTTATTTAGTTAGTTTATAATTATTTATAAAATTAGTAAAATCTTCTAAAAGTTTTTTTTCACCATTACTATTTATGTAATCTTCGTTTGGATCTTGATGATCAGTTGGAAATATTACTACTCCTCTATAGTTTATAATTCCGTATTTGTATTTTAGGTTTTTGCTTCCTTTAATAGCTTTGCATACTAAATAATTTTCGTTATCTAGTTTTTTTATGAAATGATACTCTGGTTTTATTACTATATAACCACTAGCATTTTTCATTCCCATATTATTTAGATTTATATTTATATCTCTATAGAGTTCTACTTTTTTATTTTTATTTGCAAATATTTCATTTATTTCTGTAACACATATTCTTAATTCTTCGGGAGTTAGATATTTTCGAGAACGATAGAATTGTGTAAATTTTATTATATCTATTACAATGGGATATGTTTCGCCGGTAAAGATATCAACATAAAAACCATTATCATTTTTTATAAATAGTCTTTTGTTGAATTCTTTGGGTACTTGAGCAATATATACTCTATCAATATCCATACTATAGCCTTCTTCCAATTATTAGTAAGAGAACAGCTATTTGGTTTACGTATTTGTAATGACAGAAAAATGTCATACCAAACTCATAAGTAGCTACTATTTTATCAACCATTGATACGAGCCAACTTTCTAAATACTTGGGTACGTATACAGGCATAAGTGGAAACATATGGGATAGTATTATATCTTTTTCTGTATCATTTAGGTTAAATAACTTTGTTGAATTGTTAAGTGCAGTTTTAGGATGAATAAAGATGTTACGATGCTTTTCTTTTGAAGTTGCGTTTATATCTATGAAGTAATCGTGAAGAAGACCGCCACGAGCGACACTTTGGTAATCTAATTTTAATTTTTTGGCTATTTTGTATGAGAAGTATGCTACTCTTTTAGAGTGAAGCATTCTTGAAATACCGTGATGACGACATTCTTCTAATCTTTTGAATTCTTCACTATCCATAAGTTCAGAAATTAGATTTTGAAATTCACGATCATTTTCTTTTATAGTCATTTTAACACTTCTTTCTTTTTATTTTTTTCATAAAAAATAGAATAACTAAAGTTACCCTACTTTTCCATCATGTTTAGAAGATTTATTTTAAACATATCTTTATCAGCGTGTGATTTTGATACCATTACACCTTTATAAGTTGTTAACTCTTTTTGGTGTCCTTCGTTTAATATTTCTTCTGGAGTTATTGTATCTAGCATAACTATTTTTTGATTTTTATATACAGAATAGTGAAGAACGATATCTCCGTGTACTTTTGAGAACATTACATCTGTTGGTAACTTTAATTCATATTTATCTATTTTTTCTTTGGTGTTTTTTGATACTATTACTCCTTTAAATTCTCCTTCACGAAGTGATGGATAATATTCGAATATTAGTTTCTTATAAGCAAGCATATTGTATTTTTTTACTGCTCTTTCTTTCTTTCTGAATTCGTTTTCATTTAGATACTCCATTACATAATTTTTCATATATAATCCCCCCTTATATATTTTGTATCAACCAAATGTACATTAATTATACCATATTTTCACGGTTTTGTCAAATTTGGATGATAAAATTTATTATTTCTGTGAAAGTAACTCCTGATATATTCATTAAAATTGCTGACATACATAGAAAGGGACCGAAGGGGATAAGATTATCCTTACTACTAAATAGAACGTATATTGCAATGGGAAATGCTATGAATGTTGCAAGAAAGATTGTTAATACGGCTATTGGGTATCCTAAAACAAGGCCAAAGAGAAACATTAGTTTTATATCCCCGCCACCAAGTGATTCTTTTTTAAAGAGTGCGTCACCTACTAATTTAACAGCGTACATTGTTAGAAATGATAAACAACCATAACCGATGTGTTCAAAGGTAGGAAATAGTCCTATGGAAAATATCATCGTTATTATTATTAGAATTACTCCCGTTATAAGTACTTCATCTAATATTATCATATACTCTATATCACTTATTATTACTGTGATTAAAGTTGATATAAAAATTAGAGATATTAGTCCTTGTAAGGTAAGGCCAAAAACATGATAATTCACAGCATACAGGATACCTGTTATTATTTCAATAAGAAGATAGCTCACAGGTAGGCGATGATGACAATGATGGCATTTTCCTTTAAAGGAAATATAGGATACGATTGGGATTAGTTCATACCAGGATAATTTATGATTACAATAAGTACAGTGAGATGGCGGAGATATTATTGATTGTCCAGTTGAGAGTCTAGTTGCTACGACGTGGAAAAATGATGCCATAATGGCTCCAAAAATGAAGTATATTATTATAAATACTATGTCCATAGTTTACACCATTTCCTTATATATACTAAACATTGGAAGAACGACAGCTAGAAGTATTACTCCAACTATTATAGCAAGAAGTATTATCATAATTGGTTCAATTAGGCTTTTTAATCTTGTTATAATATTTGTTTGTTCTTCACTATAATATTTGGATACGTGTTCCATCATAGGGCCGAGTTTACCGGTTTTTTCTCCTGTTAATAACATCTCATAGGCTGGAACGGGGAATGCCCATTGACCTTTAAAGGCTGGAGCAAGACCAGCTCCATTACTTAGATTTAAAACAGCATTTTTTATCATCTTTTTATATATTTCATTATTGCTTACTTTTCCTAGTATCTCCATACTATCAGTTATAAAGACGTCATATTTTAAAAGTGATGCAAAAGTTGAGGTAAATATTACTAGTTCATTATATATTATGATTTCTTTTATAACTGGTATGTGCATAAGAGTATATTGAACCGCGTAGCGAAATGATGTTATATTTTTATACATTACATTTAGAAATAGTACAACTGCAATTATACCAAAAAGTATTATAAATTTATATGCCACAACGAAGTCACTAAATGCAACTACAGCTTTGGTTAATTTTGGTAATTCACTGTTTAATTGCCCATACATATCTGTAAATTCAGGAACGATATACATAATAACGAAGGCCAGAATACAGACGGCAAATATTAGTATTACCGTTGGGTATGTTAAAGCACTGATAATCTGCTTCCTATTTGTATCTTTTCTCTTATAGTATTCGGCCATTTCATCTAATACCTCTGTTAAATTTCCGGTAAGCTCACTTGTTTGGGCCATGTTTATTAGCATTTTAGGGAAGACTTTCCCTTCATTAGCAAGGCATTTACTAAATGGTACCCCCTTATTTAGTTCATACACTATTTTAGAGAATACTTTTTGGGTATTTTTCTTCTTTGTTTGTCTACTTAGTATAGCCATTGCATCTGTTAATGGGATGCCGGACTTAATATAAGTTGAAAGTTGAGTTAAGAAGAAAACTAATTCTCCGGTTTTCATTGGTTTAGACGTACCACCTATTCTGACGGTGCTAGCTAATTTATCTTCTTTGATTTTGATTATTTGAAAACCGTTTGACAGCAAATAGTTTTTGGCATCTTCTAAAGAACTTGCTTCTACTGTGTCATTAATTACTTTACCTGCCTTACCTCTGGCTTTATAAGTAAAAGTCTTATTTTTTTCCTCTACTATTGGTACTACTTTGGGCTTATCCATATTAACAATATTCCCTTGGTTAGGGGTGTTGGTTTGTACATTATTATTCATTTTTCTCCCTCACTATCTTTATCTATATGTTTATTGTATCATATTTTAAATATTGATAAAAGGGTTTTTGAATATTTTTTGAAAATTCCCTATAAGGGTGTTAATAAGAAGTATTGAATGACTAAATAGCTATATGGATTTTCTGCTTCATAGAAATTATTTATAATTTCGTCCACAGACATAAATTCCGATAGGTGCTACCGTACATATTTTATATTATTAATTATGGGAACTGGTCTTTTAAATAGATTTTTAGTCCCTCAAACATTATATTAATGCTAGCATTAATATCTCTATCAAGAGTATTTTGACAATAACTGCATTCATACACTCTTTTAGTTAAGTCTTTATACTCTTTGGCTCTGTTTTCACAAATGCTGCATAATTGGCTTGATGGGTAATATGCTTTTATTTTATAGAGATATTTGCCTTTTTCTTTGGATTTATATTCTAGTTCTCTTATTATTTCACTGAATGTTGCATCTGCTATATTCTTTGATAGGTTACTATCTTTGTTCATTATCATTTTCTTTGTGGTTAAAGTTTCTGTAACTATGATATCATAATTATCGGTTATTTCCTTAGTTATTTTGTGAGTTGTATATTTTCGGGCATTTCTGAGTTTGGCATAAAGAATATTTAATCTATTTATATTTTTATAATAATTTTTACTGCCTTTTTGTTTCTTAGAGAGTTTGTATTGTTCTCTTTTTATTTTGGTTTCATATTGATTTATATATTTATTATTGGTATATACTAGGCCGTCTGAGGTTGTTACTAGTTTTTTTATACCTATATCAAGGCCGATAATGGTGTTTGGGTTTACTTTTGGGAAATTTGGGATGTTGCAAAGAATGATGATATAATATTTACCTGTTTTTTCTCTGGTAATAGTAACATTTTTTATTTCACCAATTACTTTGAGTTTATTCTTATAGCCTCGTATTTTTAGAGAACCAATTTGTGGTAATTCAAGAGTTTGATTGGGCAAATTTGGAATTATATTACATTTTTTGACTTTTAAATCTTTATTATAAGTATAGGATGCGGGAATTGTATAGCTATTTTTTTCATACTTGCTTTTGTATTTTATAGTACTTATTCCTTTATATTGATTTTTTTTATAGTTATCGTATAATCTATAAAGAACCTTTTTAATAAGATTTTTATCTGTTTGTTCTAGAAATGGATACTTATGTAGTAATTCTTTTTCGCAATCATTGTAATTGTTATAGACTGATTTATAACCTTGGGTTATAATTTTGTTTGCATAATAGTTATATATGAAACGTAAATTACCGAATGTTTGATTTATTGTGTTTTTTTGATTGTTAGTTGGATATAATCTAAATTTGTATGCTTTATATATTTTTATCACCCCCTATAATGGTTTATTTTTTTTGAAGTTGCCGGTCAAGTTCATTTGCATTTTATCACACTATTATTAATTGTGTCAAGTGTTTTTTTGTTATTTTTTTGATATTTATAATACTTAATTTTGATACAATAGATAATATTATACATTTATATTATTAGGTTATATTTTTGATAATGGAATTAGCATAGATAATATAAGGAATAGTAAGATATTGGAAGAAAAATAGTGATTTTTTTTATACATATATATTATTGAAAAATAGTGCGTATAATTTTTTGAAGGTAGTCAAAAAAACTAGGTTTTATTTTTTGGGCTTTCATACTTGAAAAACTTCAATAAGACCTAGTTATTAATTGAAAATTGTTTATGATTTAGTTTTTATTTTTTTTATACATATTTTTGCTTTTTATATTATTGTATCCGAAATGGAGTTTATATCATATACTACCTTTTATAGCTTTTTTTGATATTTAATTTTGATTATTATTGTTAGGCATTGATGTTGGGTATTATTATTAAATATTTATTCTTGGATATTGATTTTGGATTAAAGAAATTGAAGAAAGAAAAGTTTTTTTCTTTAAAAGATATATTTATATTCCAAAATTTTCTTTTTTATTATAGGTAGAAGGACCGATGAGGATTATATCATCCCCTATTTTTATTATTTGATTCCATTTTACTTCGTATTCTTCTTTAATGGAAAATTTTTTGCGAGTTTTTTCTTCGAGAAGAAGGGATTTTATTTGGCCATCTTCACTTACTATCACATCTATAATAGTGCCTATTTTTTTACCAGTATCGATATTTATTATTTCTTTTTTTTGGATTTCTGATAAGTACATAGTATCACCTATTTAAGTATATTACTTTATATTCTTTCTTAGGACTTTTATGGAATTATTTTCTATTCTTGATATTTGGGCTTGGGATATTCCTAGTTCGCTAGCAAGTTCCATTTGGGTTTTGCCTACTATATATCTTTCATTTAGAATATGGATTTCTCTATCTTTTAGTTTATCCATTGCTTTATTTAGAGCAAGGTGATAATCGAGATCGTAGTCTTTTTCTTTTTCTTTTAGTTGATCGTAAAGATAGATAGTGTCCCCGCCGTCGTTGTATATTGGTTCATACATACTAACGGGTTCCCGTAGGGCCTCAAGGGCACTTGTGACTTCGTATTCGGTAACATCAAGGGCTGCTGCTATGTCTTTGTCAGGCATCTCTTTGCCAGTGGTGAGGATGTGTTCGTTTTTTAGTTTTAGGGCCTTGTAAGCGATATCTTTGAGACTGCGGGAAATTCTTAGGGAGGAGTTATCGCGAAGGTAGCGTTTTATTTCGCCACAAATCATTGGGCAGGCATAAGTTGAGAGTTTTACATCGTAATTGGTGTTGAAATTGTCAATGGCTTTGACGAGGCCGAGGCAACCTACTTGGAAGAGATCATCAAGGTTATCTACTTTCCCATAGAATTTTTTGAGACAGCTTAGTACTAGTTTGAGGTTGCCATTTATGAGATCCTCACGGGCAAATGGGTCACCTTCTTTGATTTTTTGGAAGAGGTTTTTGGTCTCTTCATCAGTTAATACTTTTATATTTGATGTGTTTAGATTGCTTATTTCTACTTTATTTCGTGCCATATTTTCTCCTTTCTTTTTATTTTGTTATTGAACGTTATTTTTTATACAGATGGGTAAGGTGTAATAAAAGTAAGCCTTGATTGGCTTACTTTTATTACATCATATCTTCTAAGTCTTCGATGGCTTTGGTTTTGGCTTTATTCATATTTCTTACCCATTTTTTTACATTTCCGTTTTTGACATTTTGATATAGTAGAGTTCCCCCTACTCCAAGGGCAACCATAGCCATACTGGTTTTTGCATTCACATTATCACCCCTTTTAGAGTCTATGACTGGTACTTTTGGTACCGTTTTTAGTATGGTTTGTTTTTATTTTTTTATACTTTTTAATTGTTCTTTTAGGTTTGTTTTGCGATTTCCGTAATTGTTATTTACGCCATAGATGAAGGCTTCTTTGTCTCCGACGAGAATGAGTGTTTTTTTGGCTCTGGTTACGGCGGTATAGACTAGTTTGTTATAGAGCATTCTTTTGAATGATTTACTGAATGGGATTATGACTATGGGGAATTCTCCGCCTTGGGATTTATGAATAGAAATGGCGTATCCGTGTGTGAAATTGAGATAGTCTTTGGGTGTGTATGTTATGATGTTTCCATCGTAGTCTATGGTTATTTCGGTGGTTTTGGTGGTTTTATGGATTGTTTTTATATAACCGAGATCACCGTTATAGATGTTTTTATCGGAGTCGTTTACTAGTTGGAGGACTCTATCGCCTTCGCGGTAGGTTATATCACCGGTGGTTACTTCGTTTTTGTGGGGACTTGGTGGATTCATTATTGATTGGGTTTGTTTATTTAGGTTATCGATACCGCAAATGGTTTTATACATTGGGGCAAGGATTTGGATATCTTCTTTTTTGAAGCCTTTACTTAGGGCTTTTTGGATTACTGTTGTTATGACACCGGAGATATAGTCGGATGGGCATTCGATGAAGTTGTAATCGTCTTTTATGGTTGTAAAATGGGGGTTTAGGTTTTTGTTTCGTATTTCGTCAGCTAAATCGATTATATAGGATCCTTCGTTTTGTCGATAGAGACAGTTTAGTTTTACGACTTTTATTGTTTGGGAAGCGATTAGGTCTCTTAGGATTTGGCCTTCACCTACGCTGGGGAGTTGGTGGTGGTCGCCTACGAATATGTATTTGGCGTCTTTTTTTGTTCCGTCAAAAAGGGATGAGAGGAGGATGGTGTCTATCATACTGGATTCGTCTACTATTATGTATTTTTCTTTATTGGGATTATTGATATTGGCTTCGAAGTGGCCGGTGTCTTTATCCCAACCTAGGTATCTATGGATTGTTTGGGCAGGAAGGTTGGTACTTTCGGTTAGTCTTTTACTGGCACGGCCTGTGGGAGCGAGGAGAGCAATTTCATCGTTACTTGCTTTGTATAGTTCTTTTAGGAGATATATTATGGCTTTGACGATGGTGGTTTTTCCGGTTCCAGGGCCACCAGTTATGATTATTATATTGTTATTGAGGGCTCCTAATATGGCATCTTTTTGGCTAGTATCATAAGTTATTTTGTTTTTTATTTCTAGATAGTTTATTTGGGTATTTATGTTTTTTTGGGGTTTGGTTTTTTGGTTTAAGAGATGGGCTACTCTACTACTTATATTTTTTTCGGCTTCATAGAATTTTTTTAGTTGTATTTCTTTTTCGTTGATGTTTATTTTTTGTTTTTTTTCGAGATAAAGGAGATTGTATTCTATGTCATCTTCGTTTAATGTGGGTATGGTGAGGAGGAGATTTTTTATTAGGTCTTCTAGGGATACGTAAGTGTCTCCGGTATTAAAGGTCATTTCGGATATTATATGAGTAATGGTGCTTTGGATGCGTCTTGGGTCGGTGGCTTCGATTTTTAGGCCTTGTAGAGCGATTTGGTCAATGGTATTGAAAGGGAGTTCGAGTTTTTCGCCGACTTCGTAGATGTTTTCGTTCACTTTTTCGAGGGCACGGGTGTCGTAGTGTTTAATTATTGTAAATGTTTCCGTGGTGGTGAAGCCGAGTTTGCCAAGATCTAGGGCGATTTGATTTGTGGCGTCGTATTGGAGCATTTTTTCGTGGATTTTCTTGGCTTTGGCGAGGCTTATTCCTTTTATTTGGGTTAGGGCATCGGGGTCATTTTTGATTGTTTCTATGGTTTCGGAGGTAAATCTTTCTACTATTTTTTGAGCGGTTTTGATGCCGATAGGGAAAATGTCACTGGATAGGTATTCGACTAGTTCATCTTTTTGAGTGGGAAGGATGTTTTCGGTAGTTTCGACAACAAATTGTTTTCCGTATTTGGTATGGTTATTATATTCGCCAATAAACTTATGTGTTTCTTTTTCTTTGATTTGGGGAAAACTTCCAACAAAATTTAGGGTTGTATTGGTCACAGAAAGGTCTGTTTCTTTGATTTTTAGGACGCCTACGGTATAGCCACTTATTTCGTTTCGGAAGATTATATGGGTTACTTTGCCTATTATGTAATTCATTGTATCACCTGCTTTGTTCTTTTTTCATTATAGCATATTTTGGATACAAACGAAAGGGTAAGTTTGGTTATTTTTTTCTTTTTTTTGGCCCTAAGGGGGGTACATAAGGGGATTGTTTCTTTGTATGGAAATTGAACTGGTAAAAGGAAAAAGACTTAGGTGTCTTTGGTTTTGTTTATGATGATATGATTTAGGGGTTTGTTTGTTTTTAAGAATGGTATTAGTTCTTGGGGTTTTATGTTATAGTTATCTAGTTTTTCTATTTCAAGCCAAAAGAGGTTCTGTGTTATTTCGAAGCCGTGATCTATTTCTGTGTGGGTAAAGTTTTCATTGGGAAGGTTTTGGGATGAGGCTTCATAATAGAAGGATAATTCGTGAATGTTTTTTTGTTTGTTATTTTGGAAAAAGTTTTCGATAAGGCCTTGATAGGTTTCTACTTTTATTAACTCTCCTATTTCTTCTTGTAATTCTCGTTCGAGGGCCTCCTTAGTGGTTTCACCGAGAGAGGCATAGCCACCTGGGAGGCAGTAAAAATCGTTGTTGTTCATCTTGGTAAATAGTATTTTATTGTTTTTTTTGATAATGGCTGCTACACGCATTTTGAAATTTTGATGGGGTGTTTCAATCTTAATATCTTGGTTCATAGTTTTTTTCCTTTCTTTTTATATAATAAAAACCCTTATATGCTAAGGGATAATAATCTTAAATGGTGCGAGTGAAGGGACTTGAACCCCCACGGATATACCACTAGATCCTAAGTCTAGCGCGTCTGCCAATTCCGCCACACTCGCATAGATGGTGGACCCTATAGGACTCGAACCTATGACCGCACGGTTATGAGCCGCGTGCTCTAACCAACTGAGCTAAGGGTCCAAATGCTCATTGCTAATTAAATATATCATATTTTTTTTAGAAATGCAAGTATTAATTAGCAATTTTTTGAATTTTTTTTAGTTTTGGTCTAAAAAATCTAAATTTGTGTGTTCTTCGAGGTTTATTATGTCTTCGGGACGCATAAAACAGATGTCTTTATACTGGCAATATTCGCATCCTAAATTGTTCTTTCCTATTTTTTTGGGATTGATTTGGAAATGACCGGCTTGGATATTGTCTTTGACTTCAAGTATTTTTTGTTCAGTTATGTCTATGATTTTATTTATTTGTTCTTCACTTAATACTTTGGAATAGTGATAGAAGCCTTTATTGGTTGTTTTTAGAGAGGCTACTACCTTACTATTATTATAGCTTGTGTCGAATTTTTCTAGTATATTTTCTTTATTTAGGGAATATCCTCCTAATTTGAGGCTTTCTTCTTTTAGTTCTTGATATGTTTTTTTGTCACTACGGGAAATTTCATTATGAAGTATTTTTTGGAGATAGAAGCCGACGATGAGGGGATTTTTTAATTTTGTCCCGTGTTTGGTTAAGTATAGGTATACGGGAAGTTGAAGGCTAAGACCGTAAATGATATTGTTGAGATTTAATTTTAGATTGCCGGTTTTGTAATCTATGATAGCGACAAGAGTTTCATTCTCTTCTTCTTTATAAAGGAGCTTATCTATTATTCCTTTAAAGGTTACGTTTTCGGCAAGGGGAATGGTTATTTCTTCCTCGTATAGGGCTTTATTAAATGTTGTATAAGTGTATTGTTTGTTTATGATTTTTATGATGTATTTTAGCTCATCTTTTAGTTTATTTATGAAATGGAGTTCTTTGGCTGTAAAGATGCGGGTATGGCTATGGATATAGTCTTCGTATTCTTTATCAAAGGCAAAGTTTTCGGTAAAGGCTTGGGATAGTACGTAATGATAAAGGGATCCGATATAGGTCATAAAGGTGTCTTCGTAGATGCTTAACTTGAGGACATTATTTATGTAGTATCTGAAAGCACACTTATTGTATGTATCCACTGTAGTATATGAAAGGGTTAGATTATCTTGGTGATAGGGTACTTTTGTAAATGTATTGTTATAGGTTAGGTAGTTTATATTTTTATAATGGGATAGTAAGGGGATTAGACCGATTGTTTTTTCGCTATATTTTATATAAGTGTCTAGTTTACTGGCTAGTTTTAAGTTATTATATGTATTTGAATAGGTATAGTCTTCGTTTGGATATTTTGTTTCTAAGGAAAGGATACTGGCGAGAACGGATGGGTATGATTCGGTGGTTCCGTCTTTCTTTTTATTTGTTATGATTAGATTTTTGATGCTTTTTATTTTATTTATAGTGGCTTCTTTTTCTAATTTATTTAATTTTGTAGTGGTACTCTTCCCTACTTTGGAAGCGATATTATCGGTTATGTATTCCTCATCTTTATGGATGGTGGGGATGTTGTCGGTATTGAAGGAAAGAAGAAATACGTGATCTTCATCTTGGGGAACGTAAGTGTTTAGGTTTACGACTTGGATAGTATTTTTGTATTTTTGAGGAGTATATGATGTGGTTTTGAAATCGTTTATAAGGAGTTCTTGGACTTCTTTGGGAGAGGACCAAGTGTAATTGTTTAGGATATTTACTACTTTGCTTTTGACAAGGGTATCTTTTATATCGGATAGATTAAAGGTTTGTAGATATTTTTTTACTTCGGGGATATCATAGAGGGTTACTTCTGATGTTATACTTGTTTTTATGTTGAAAAAGTTCATTATGCGTTGCATCCTTATTTTATAGTTATCGGGAAGGTTGGTTATTATTATGTTTTGTAGTGGTGTTCCTTCTTTTATTAGTTTGCATATATTTGTGGCAACAAAGGCTAATTCGTCTTCGGGGGTATTGAATGTATATAATGTTGTTGGAGTGTATTTTGGGGATTGGGGGTCATTTACTTTTACTGTAGTGTATTTTTGTAAGTTATTTATTAGTTTATGGTCTTCTTCGGTTAGATATGGGTAGCCTTCTATTATTATTTCTTTTCCTTGTAATAGTTTTGGAAAGTATTTATCGTATATTAGTAGTTTTTCGGCTTCGAGTGTTTTTTTTATGGCAACTAGTTTATTTAATTTGTTATTTTGATAGTCTTTATCTTCGATATAGTGAAGATTTTTTAGGTATATTTGGGCAACTTCGCATTTGATATGGTATTTATTCATTATGTGATATACTGCTTTTTGGTCATAAGTGAAATAGATACTTTTATATACTTCACTTAGAGTTAGGTATTTTATGTTTTGGGTATAGTCGGTGGTGTGTTTTAATTTATAGTTTTTGGTTTCGTTTGGGCATATTATTATCTTTGGTTTCATTTGTTATCCTTTCTGTTATCTTTGTTTTGAGTTGCTGGTTGGGTAAAATTCTTGATCTATTTCGCTTAATGGTACCTCGTGGTAGTGTTTATCGAGACTAAGGAGTAGATGAGAGGGGTTGTTTGATGTTAATTCAAGAATTTTAGTTTTGGTTTCACCGTGATATATGGTTAATATATATATTGGTCCTTTTTTAGTGATTTCGATAGATGGGTTATATAGTTTTATTATGGTATCAATAGCACAGTATGGGGCGTGTTTATCGTTTTCGGGCATATATTTGGGGTTTAGTGAAGATATAGAAGCGGTTATATTTTTCTTAGCACGAGCAAGATTGTTAGGGCTTTTTTTGTTTCTTTCGATATTGGTGGTTACACGAAAGGCAGCTCTATTTATTTTGACAACGTCCCCTACTTTAAGTGTTGTCTCCACTACTTCATCAAAGTATTTATTGGGGCATTTTATAAGGGGAAGGTCTTCAATGTTTAGATTGGATGTGGCCTTTTGATAAAATGTTTCAAGGGAAGAGATGGATGGATGTGCCAATAGGGCCTCTTTATATTCTTCATATACTTCGTTATTTATTCCTTTATAGTCAAATATTATTTTTAGGTTGTCGCAAGTACTTATAATGATAGCAAGGCTGGCTTTTAGTTCTTTTTGGTAATCGGCACTTCTATCTATGTGGTCTCTTACGTATTTTTCGAGGTATTTTTCTTTGAGTTCTGATTGGATTTTGGAGTTTAGACCGAATGCTCTTACTTGTTTTTCGAGGGCAGTTAATTTTTCTGTGTATAGGGTTAGTTTGATATTATTTAGTTCAAGGGTCATTATTATAACTAGATTTGTTAGGGATATTTCGCCTTTTAGTACTCTTGTGAATTGTTTTTCTCTTAGGGTATTTAGGCTTTGATCAAGGGAATCTGAATTGATTAGGGACTTGTTTTCTTCGATAAAGGTATCTATTATTTTGTCTAAAATGTAGGTAGTATTTTCTTCTATTTTTGTATAGCAAAGGTCATAAGCAACCCAAAGATTAAGGGTGCTTTTTTCTTTACTGGGATTAGTTATGCTTAAAAGGACTCTATTTAAAAGATTGTTTTGGTTAAATAGTATTCTTTTTATTTCTTTATCGGATATTTTTCCGACGGGTTCAATATATTTTCTTATTTTATTTATTAGTTCTTCCCCGGTTTGGTAACTTAGGGAAGTTATGTATTTTTTGTATGTTTCATAGGCTTCGGTTATTTCGCTATTATGCTCTATTTTGGAGTAGGTTTCTTCTAACAGAGGAAGGGTTGTGAGTCCTTTATCTAATCCAAGAATTTGTTTTGCTTCTATTATTTTCATACTATTACCACCTTTTCTTTTTGGCCCTACTAGGGGTTAATACTTGTTTTTTATTTGTTAATTTTATTATACCATAGATTAGGAGAAATGGGTTAGAAAAGTTTTTGATTTGATATTTATATTGGTCTTAATAGAAATTAAAAAAGAAAGAGATTATCTTCTACTATCTGCTTTCTTTCTTGCTTCAGTATTTAATACTTCTTTTCTAAGACGAATGGATTCTGGTGTTACTTCTACGAGTTCGTCTCTGTTTATATAATCAAGGGCATATTCAAGGGTAATTTGACGGGGTCTTTTTAGTACAACTGTGTGATCCGAACCTGATGCACGAGTGTTTGTTAGTTGTTTTCCTTTAACAGGGTTTACGGCAAGATCATTTTCACGATTGCATTCCCCTATAATCATTCCTTCGTAGACTTCAGTTCCTGGTAAAATGAACATTATTCCTCTATCTTCGAGGTTACCAATACTGTATGCGGTGGCTTTTCCGTTGTCCATTGATACGAGAACACCTAATTTTCTTTCTCCGATATTTATATTTTCAACTGGTTTAAATTCACTGAATGTATGGTTTAGAATACCGTATCCTTTTGTCATAGTCATAAAATCGGTAGAGAAACCGATAAGGCCTCTTGATGGAATGGTATAGTTTAGTCTAACTAGGTTATTTATATTAGTCATATTTTCCATAGTTGCTCCACGTAATCCTAGGGCTTCTATTACGGGGCCGACAGATTCTTCGGGAACTTCAATTTGTAAGGCTTCATAGGGTTCACATTTTACGCCATCTATTTCTTTTATGATTACTTCTGGTTTTGATATTTGTAATTCAAAGCCTTCTCTACGCATATTTTCTATAAGTATACCTAAGTGTAGTTCACCACGGCCAGATACTGTCCAAGATTCGTTTGAGGCTTTTTCTACTTTGAGACTTACATCTTTTTGGGTTTCTTTATTTAATCTTTCTTCTATTTTAGAAGCTGTTATGAATTTTCCTTCCCGACCTGCGAATGGTGAATTGTTAGTCATAAAAGTCATTTTTAGAGTTGGTTCATCTATTCTAAGAATTGGAAGGGCTTCTTCCTTACCAGGGTTACAGATAGTCTCCCCTACTGATATATCGGCAAGTCCTGCAACGGCTACTATGTCACCGGCAGATGCTTCTTCTATTTCGACTTTTTTTAGGCCTATAAATCCGAATAGTTTTTGAACTCTAAATTGTTTAATACTTCCATCTAATCTTACGCAAGATACCATTTCATTTACTTTGATTTTTCCGTCTTTAATGCGTCCTATTCCTATACGTCCCACATAATCGTTATAGTCTAAAAGAGCGGGTTGAAACTTTAATGGGGCACTAGGATCTACCTTAGGAGCTGGTACTTCGTCTATTATTAGTTTAAATACTTTGTCATAGTCTTCACTTTGTGTAGATACGTCTGGATCCATACTGCAAGTTCCGTTTAGAGCTGATACATAACATACTTTGAAATCTAATTGTGAATCGTCGGCTCCAAGCTCAATGAATAAATCTAATACTTCATCTAATACTTCGTTTACTCTACTAGTTGGCTTGTCTACTTTATTTATTACTACTATTGGTTTTACGCCAGCTTCGAGGGCTTTTTTTAATACAAATCTTGTTTGAGGCATTGTTCCTTCGTAAGCATCTACTAAAAGCATTACTCCGTCAACCATATTCATTATTCTTTCTACTTCACCACCAAAGTCAGCGTGACCTGGGGTGTCTAATATATTTATTTTATATCCGTCATATTTTATTGCTGTTGTTTTGGCAAGGATTGTTATTCCTCTTTCTTTTTCTATATCGTTATAGTCCATTGCTCTTTCGTCGACGTTTTCGTTATCTCTAAATGTGTGTGATTTTTGTAATAGTTTATCGACAAACGTTGTTTTTCCGTGGTCTACGTGAGCAATGATAGCTACATTTCTTATTTTGTTATCCATAATATTACCTCTTCTTTCTGCATACCTAGCATATTATAGCATACTTGTTTTGAAAATGCAAACATTTTTTTCTATATTTTCTATTTTTTTGAAAGAGAGATTTTGAAAATTTTTGGTAAGGTAATTATGGCTTAAAATGCCTATTTTTGGGGAGCTTATCTAGTTCGTATTATGCAGTTTTTGAAAAACTGCAAGGGTTATATTACGATTTTTATCTTGATTTTGCTCTCTTCTTTTGGGGTAGGATACTGTAATTGTTTTAATTCACGAGGAGTAAAGAAATCTTTTGTATCTACTTCGTTTGTTTTACTTATGGTACTTCTTATTTTATTTATAATTTTGTTCATATTTTGTTCCTCATAATTAATATATGTATATATTTCTTATAATATTAGTAAAAAGTCCTTGGACACTATTGTCAAGGACTTTATTTTTAATCTTTATTTTTTACGGCTTTGAACATTTTTTTCCACAAATTGGATGATGAATAGTTTAGTATTCCTACTTTATATATTCTTAGTCCGTATTTTATTAATAGCCATATTACTAGTATCATTAATCCGAGGGATATTAAGACATCTATATATGTTATTTGACCTAGGAATAGTAATACTGGAGAAAGTAATGCTGATATGAATGGGACATAGGAAGCTACTTTTATGAAGATCGATCCTTCAAAGACAGAAGCCATCATTGACATATAGTATCCGACAAGGGAAATTATGACAATTGGGGTTTGGAGTTGTTGATAATCTTCTTGGTTAGTAGTCATTGATGCGAGTATTCCGGCTAGAAGTGAATATCCTATAAAGGTTAATATCATTAGGATAAGGGTTGTTGGTAGGATTATTCCTATTTTACTCATTATTCCGCTTTGGGTTATGACATTTACCATTTCTTTGGCTTCACTTGGAATAGTGCTTAATAGGTTTGGCCCTGATATAAGCATTCTTATTACTAATCCAACAAGGGCGTAGAATACGAGTAATACTCCTTGAATAAGAACAAAGAGGTTTCCGGCTATTACTTTGGAGAAGAAGTGAACTTTTGGAGATACATTTGATATTATGATTTCCATACTTTTGCTGGTTTTCTCCTCATTTACTTCAGCCCCTATCATACCTACTAAGAACATACTTAACATAAAGAATGGTAATATTATAAGGGGAAATACTACTCCTGTTATTTGTTCGGTATATTTATCGGTGTCTTTTTTATCTAATCTTACTTTATTTACATCGACTTTGGTGTTTAATTCTTCTAATAGTTTTGGAGATGTATTGTATTTATCTAGTACTAGGGAACCTTTTACTTCGTTTAATGTACTTGTTATGGCGGTTTCGGTTAAGGCATCAACACCGTTATAACTTATTAAATCGACTTTGAGATAGTTGTTTTTGTCTTTATCTAAGACAAGTAGTATTTTGTCATTGTCTTCTTCGACTTCTTTTTCGCCGTCTTTTTTGGTTTTGGTATATTTTTCTATTTTCGTGTTTGATAGATTTTCTATGTATTTGCTGGCATTTTTATAGGTTGCACTAAAGGTATCATATACACCAACTTCATCAAGGACCATTATATGTGTTGTTTCTTCAAAATCGCCACCAAAGAATTTTACTACATTGTCTATATTTACAAGGCCGGCAATAGCTATGAAGAAGATGACATTGGCTACTATAAACCACTTGGTTTTAATTTTTTTATCAAGGGACATTTTGATTAGATATTTTAGTTTATTTTTCATACACTTCACCTACTTTCTCGATAAATATTTCATTAAGGGAAGCGTCTTCGACATTGAAGGCCGTTATATTGGGATATTTGGCAATTTTTTGGAATATTTTACTTACATAGCTATCGTCTTTGATTTTGATTTGGTAAGTATCTTTTTCCTTAGTTATACTTACAACGCCTGCTTCTTTTTCTAATTCTTCCTTATTTATATCGCCTTTTACAATGATATTTTTCTTCTTATAAGAGGATTTGATATCTTTTAGATATCCTTCAAGAACACTTTTTCCTTTGACAAGAACGACTAGTTTTTCGCAAAATAGTTCGACGTGTTCCATTCGATGGGAAGAGAATATTATGCTGGTTCCTTCTTTTTGTAGTTCGAGGATTATTTTTTTAAATAGTTCGACGTTTATGGGATCTAAACCGGAAAATGGTTCATCTAATATGAGTAGTTTGGGCTTATGGATTATTGCTGATATGAATTGTACTTTTTGTTGATTTCCTTTGGATAGTTCTTTTATTTTTTTTGTTTTATATTCGGTAATTCCAAATTTACTTAGAAGTTTATCTAATTCTTTTTCGATTGTTTCTTCTTTCATTCCTTTTAGAACTCCATATAGTTTTATTTGTTCTATAACGGTTAATTTGGTAAGAAGGCTTCGTTCCTCAGTTAAGAAGCCGATTTTATCAGTCACATTATAGTCTATCTTTTTACAGTCCATAGTTATTTGGCCTTGATAGTCATCGATGAGGCCTAGAATCATACGAAAAGTGGTAGTTTTACCGGCCCCGTTTAGGCCCAAAAGTCCAAATATTTCTCCATCTTCAACTGTAAAGCTTAGATCATTTACAGCGGTTAGGGTTCCGTATTTTTTGGTTACGTGTTCAACTTTTAACATTTTTATCACCGCTTTCATTATACAGGACTTTTTTTATTTTTTCAACATAATTGTATATTTTATTTGCTTTTTTGGTGTATAATAGTTATATGGTTGGTGATATTATGAAGAATATGAGTATTAGGAAATGTTTTATTTTGCTTTTGGTCCTTATTGGCATTACGGGCGGATATATTTATGTTTATAATAGTGGTAAACTTAGTGAATTTTACTTGGAGGGGATTGGATACTCAAAGGGGAGTGCCAATTATATTACGGATAGGAATCTGGCAAAGAGTGTTAATGGGTATTCGGATACTTTAGAGAGGGCTATTAGTAATAATTTGTATAAGGGTGTTTACCTTGATGATTATCTTAATATTAGTTATGTTAAGAGGGATAATTTTAATAAAGAGGTTAATTTTTTTCTGGATAACGGATACAGTGATGGGGATATTAATTTGTTTTATAGGGTTGGTAGTAGTAAGGATATTGAATATCTTCTTAGTAGTAATTATAATGAGAATTTTAGTAGGATTATGAATTGTAATTATTATATTAGTGGTTATTTGGAGAGGTATATTAATTATGCTAATATGCATCCGGAAAATGGGCTTATTGATAATGTTACTTTTGTTAATATTGGTCTTGATAATGATTATTATACGAATGTAATGGATGTTAATAATCCGAATGATATTTTAGTGTATGTTAATAAGTATCATAAGCTTGATAGTGGTTTTGTTCCTGAAGGTCTTGTTAGTGTTAGTCTTAGTTATGGTGTTAAAAATCAGTATATGAGAAGTGATAGTTATGAGGCTTTTAAGGATATGGCTGATGATGCTAAGAAAGAGGGAGTTAATATTTTTATTGGTAGTGGTTATAGGAGTTATGACTATCAGAATAATTTGTATAATAGGTATGTATTAATGGATGGGTTTGATAAGGCTGAGACTTATTCGGCAAGAGCGGGATATAGTGAACATCAGACGGGGCTTGCGGTTGATATTTTGAATGGTACTTTTTCTTATATTGAGGATGGAGAGATGGAATATTCTTGGCTTATTAGTAATTCTTATAAGTATGGGTTTATTTTGAGATATCCTAAGGATAAGGAATATATTACTGGTTATATGTATGAACCTTGGCATTATAGGTACGTTGGTAAGGTTTATGCTAAGGAAATTTATGATAGTGGGGAGACTTTTGAACAGTGGATGGCGAAAAGATAGTAAAACTTTGTAAAAAGGGATTGACAAACGCTTTAATTTGGGTTAAAATTAGTATGTAAGCGTTTTTGGAGACATACTCAAGAGGTTGAAGAGGCGCCCCTGCTAAGGGTGTAGACTGGGAAACTGGTGCGAGAGTTCAAATCTCTCTGTCTCCGCCATTAATGTTTATTAGACCCGAAAGGGTTTTTTTTATATTTAAAAAATGGTGGTTAGTATTACTAACCACCATTTACGCATTTTTGAATAGCTTCATATACAAGTTTGTATGTTTCATTATCATAATGTACTCCATCACTTGTTTTTACTTTTCCATCTATTTGACTATATGTGTCACAATATTGTACATTACTATTTAATTCACTTTTCAATGTAACGTTGAATGATATAGCATGATTATTAGTTACAGAATATTTTGTAGCCTTTGAATCTATTATTGGATTTATTGATGTTACTATTATTTTTACATTCTTATTATAATTGGCATATTGATTATAGAAATCGGCATAATTTAAGGCTGCCCTAGAAGAATTGCAGTCATTTACTCCCATACTAAACACTACAACATTATATGGATTTGTTGTTTGACTAGAACTTGTTTTTCTTTTTATGTCAGCATTTTTGGTTTTAAGCCAAGATAATCCTTTACCTTCTTCGGCAATACAATCACTTGTTATTTTCATTGCATTACACATTCCAACAGTACGAGAGTCACCAACATATAAAACTTTTTTAGTTCCATCACTATTATCGCCTCTCGTTCCACCTGTTCCGCCTCCTGATGCACCGTCGCCACCGCTTTCAGAAGTGCTTCCACCTGAACCGGAAGAATTGTTATCTTCCTTATGTCCTTTTAGATTGGAGAAACCGTTATCTCTATTTACTGTTCCTCCTGATGATGGTTTATCTTCTTTATTATTATTGATAGTATTATTTATTTGATTATTTAGGCTCTCTTGATATGCTTTATAGTTTACTTTGGCTTTGGCTATTCCGGCTTTGGTTGCATTGGTTAAGCAAGAGGCATAGTCAACACCAAGTGAACCAAGCATATTATTTACAGCCATTACTATAGTTGGAACTAGAAATACTGCTACTCCCATTAGTATTCTTTTTATAGCAAGTTTTGTATTTCCTTCTATATCTTTTTCACTTGATGCTATTACATTTTTGACAAAATCAATTGTTACAAAAATGAAAACGCATATTGGTATTACAATACATATTATTTGCATTATTGTTTTTATAATTCTTATTATTTGTAGTACGTCTGGTTGCTGACAAGGGCTTAATGCTAAAAATAAGTCTATCATATTTCCTCCTTCTATCCTTTACAAGTATTGTCTTTTGTTATTCGATAAACGCTTGTATCTAAATATTTACCGTATTTATATTTATAGTTTGCATTATAAGGACTTTGTCCTCCACAAGTATCATCACCCTCAAAGAATAATCTTGCTTCACAATCACGGCGGGCTACATAAGCACAAGTTGGGTTCATTCTTTTTCTTTTAAAGTATTCCCAAAAAAGGGCGTCGTTTCCGTTTTTTCCTGATTTAACTGCTGAACAGTACTTTTTAAATGATTCGGTAGCATGACCTATTCCACTATTGGCTTCATCCATAATGGCTATCCACTGATTTTCAGTAAATTTTACATCACTGCCACAATTTTTTTTAATGGTGTTAACAATACTAGATGCTTGAGAGTCGTATATGCAATCAGCTGCTTTATCCATAATATTTTTTGATATACAGGCATTTGTTACAAAATTAGAATCAGAAAAGTATTTTTTTTCACTGTCTGATAGTTTACTACAACTACGAATTGTATTCATAGTATACTTTTTGGTTATACCGTAAGCTGTGGTTTCACTTTTAGCGATGGTATCATACGTTACTTTATAGCCAGTATTGTTATTACAGGTAGTATCTGTTGTTCCTTCCATTTTATGGATGAAGCTTCTTACTTTATTTCCATCTACTTCACTCCAAGATATTTTGTTACCTGAGTATGTAGATGATCCTGTTTGTGAGGGGGTATCTGATGATGGATTGTCAGATGATTCTTCAGTGTTATGGCCTTTTATTTCACCAAAACCATTACTTCTATCAACTGTTTCTCCTGATGATGGTTTTTCTTGCTTAGATGCTTCTAGTGTTTTTTGGATTGATAGTTCTAATGTTTTTTGATAAGCACTGTAATTTATTCTAGCTCGTCCTATTCCATCTTCAGTAGCATTGGTTAAACAGTCTGTATAATTTACACCAAGAGAACCTAGTATGTTATTTACTGTCATAACAATAGTTGGAACTAGAAATACTGCTACTCCCATTAGTATCCTTTTAAGAGCTAATTTTTTATTTACTTCTATATCTTTTTCTTCAGAAGCAATGACATTTTTAGCAAAGTCAATGGTTACAAATATGAAAACGCATATTGGTATTACAATACATATTATTTTCATTATTGTTTTTATAATTCTTATTATTTGTAATACATCGGGTTGTTCACAGGGGGTTAGAGCTAGTAAAAAACTTAACATACTTCCCTCTCCTTTACTTATATTATTATTATACACTTTAAATTTATAAAAGTAAAGAAAAATTAGTGTTTATTTTTCGAGATAAACACTAACTTTTTTTCTATCTTTTCCATAATGTTCATATTTTACATATCCAGATGTTTTTGCATAAAGAGTATCATCAGTTCCTCTTCCTACGTTTTCTCCGGGATGTATTTTAGTTCCTCTTTGACGATAAATTATAGATCCTGCGGAAATGTATTCACCGTCTGCGGCTTTTGCTCCAAGTCTACGACCTGCTGAATCTCTACCGTTTGATGTAGATGATTGTCCTTTTTTATGAGCAAATAATTGTATATCTAATTCTAAGAACTTAGCCATATTATTCCTCCTTAACTTTTATATTTTTTGGATAATTTTTTTCTACTGATTTTAAACAATTAATCATATTTTCTAATAGTTTTGTTACTATAAGGGAATTTTTTAGAATAATTATCTCCGTATAACCTTCCTTTACAACACTTTTTATTGCACCTTCTTCAAGGTTATTTATAGCATTAATTGTAGTCATTACAATGCTACTTACAGAAGAACAAACTATATCTTGTCCTTTCTCATTATAACTCGCGTGACCACTTATGGTTATTTTGTCTTTATAATTATATACTTTTATCATAATTCACCTATTTTACTGATTTAATAGTAACTTTGGTATATGGTTGACGGTGACCTTGTTTTTTTCTTGTAGATCTTTTCTTTTGTTTATATCTAAATATTGTTATCTTCTTGGCTTTTCCTTGTTTTTCTACAACTCCAACAACTTTTGCACCTTTTACATAAGGGTTTCCTACTACTCCATCTGCCATAAGGACTTTGTCAAATACAACTTCTTTTCCTTCTTCGGCATCTAGTTTTTCGATATAAATTACATCGCCTTCACTAACGTAGTATTGTTTTCCACCTGTTTCGATAATAGCTTTCATTTCTTACCTCCTTACATTTTATTATAAGACTCGCCTTGAAGGTACCTATATGGTTTATACCTTTTTAGTGCGGTTGTATGAACAACTAAGAGGTCTTACAAACATATCCAATTTTACCATATATTATGGGCTTTGTCAAATAGTTTTTTTAAAAACTTGGCCTCAGGAAGGTATTTTTGAGCAGTTTTTATGATATGGGTTGTGTTTTTGTGCATTTTTTCTTTTTTTGTTATTACTTTAATGTCATTATAGGTTATGTTATAGAGATATCTTTCAAGGAGAAAACGGTAAAAGAGGTATTCTCTTTTCTTATAAAAGGTATATATATTTATTGATAGGGTTATTAATACTAATATATAGGTATAGTTTAATTTGTAAGTGCCTATAATCATCATTATGAGTAAGGTTATAAGGGAAATGTATATGGTTATGTTATTGGATAGTTTATAACTTAGTTTCTTGGATAAGAGGAGATTTAGGATTTTGGCTCCGTCTAAGGGATAGATTGGTAATATATTAAATACAAGGATACTATAATTGTAGATTTTGTAAATATCATAGATGTATTCTCTTACTATTGCGTGTATATACAGATAATGGATAATTAAAAAATATAGAGACTGGAATATTATACCCATAGTTGCTAATAGTAATTCGTCATCTATATCTCTATTTATAAATTCTTCTATTTTTAAGAGGCCCCCGAAGGGATAAATAGTTAGGTTTTTTACTGGATATTTTTTGATTAAACAGATGATGTAATGTCCTAGTTCGTGGACTAGTATTATATTAAGGAGAATTAGAAGGTTTACGAAGTATCCTGTTAAAACAAAGCCGAGGGCCATTATTAGGAAAGTGGAATGGAACTTAATCGAGATGTTTTTCATAGTTTAGTATTTCGGAGTCTTTGCTAAAAACTAGATATAGAGTGCTAGTGGTGGTTTCACCGAGGAATGTTCCTTTTTCAATGTAGTCATATAGTTTTACGGCAGGGTTATTTATGCCTGCATACCATATATCGATGCCGTCTTCTCCTTTTATTATAATGGTTTTTCCGTAGTCTTCTTTATCTCCAATAAAGGCTACCATTCCTGAATTTATAGTGGGTACTAAATAGTTGTTATCGACTTCTAATTTGACACCGTCTTTATATGGCTCCTTTGATATATATTTTAGTTTTTCACTGAATACGGTTTCGGTTTTAGTGGGAAATTTTTCAAGAGGAAAGATACCTCCTAAGTATTTGTTATATAGTTTTTTGACTTTAGCAAAGTTTATATTTTTATAGAAGTTTTTGGTAAAGTTTTCTTGAAAAGTTGGGCTTGTTTTATAGAGTATGGAAATAGAGAGGAAGAGAACTAGACAAACAAGGATTTTGGTTAGTATTCTTGTTAAAAGGGGGGGCTTTGTTTTGGGTGTATTGTTAATTTTTTTTATGTACTTTTCTATATCTTTTTTGTCCATTATTATCACCGATATATTATATGTTATGGGGATAAAATTATGCTCTACGAGTGGTTAAAATAAAGAAAAAAGGTAAGTTTAGTTACCTTTATTTTTAGTTATATTTAATTTTTATTAGTGTTTTTCTCCATAGATTTGTCCGTTGCTATCAGCTTGTATTCCAGCTACATCGATAGATGCTGTTGCTGAGAATTCTTTTCCTTGTTCTTCATCTTGGGCTGAATCCATATTAAATAGATATATAACTACATCGTATTTTTTAGTAGTTGAAGCTGGTATGGTTTCTTGTTTTAATTGTCCTCCACTTGTTAAACCAAAGATAGATACTGTTTGTGATGCTTGAGCTGATAATGGAGAAGTTGCTACTACTTCGGTTGGAGTTCCGGCTGTTACATCATATACCATATATTTTAGGTTTGTGAATTCGTTTTTTACAATAGTGAAGTTACCTGTAATTGATGTTTCTGTTCCTTGGTTTTCTACTTCAAAGTGGTATACACTACATACTTGTCTGCCATGTTTATCTAAGCACTGAGTTGTTTCCTCACTTTCATCTAAGTTATATTGATATGCTGTTTTTGCTACGTCTTCAGAGGCAGGGATAAGTGAATCGGCTTTTACTACTTGGCTATCTGAGTATTTAATGGCAACTGCTGCTGCTTTTGCGCTTACGGCTCCTTCTTCACTTTTGGCTGTTGCTGTAAAGTATGCTAGGGTTGCTCCTATCATTGCTATTATTAGAGTAGCTACTCCTATTACTCCAAAAAATATTCCTTGTCCGTTTTCTCTTCTTTCTTCTTTGTTCATTTTATATCCTCCTATTCTTTATGATTTAATGATATCAAAAATTGAAATAAAAATCAATAGTTTTTGTGTATTTTGTATAGAATGTTATTTTTATTATTACTCCCGATAGGGCAATTTTATATTAACTTATATAATTTAATATGATGGGTCCTAAAATGATTAGAAGTAATAATGGGATGAAAAATAGGACCGAGATAATGCTTATTTTAATGGGCATTTTAGATATTTGGGCTTTGACTTCCATTTTGCGTTTTTCTCTTAGATAGCTTACTTGATTATTTAGGGTTTCAATAATGCTACTTCCGAATTGACCGGCTTCGGTTAGGGTTAATATAATGTTATTGATGCTTTCACTTGGTATTCGTTCGGGCATACTGTTTAGGCTTTCCGTGAGGCTTTTGCCATAGTCTACTTCACGAATGGCTTCTTTGAATTCGTTTGCTAAATCGGTATCCATACTGCGAACGGTTACACTTAGGCCTTCTTTGAGATTTCTTCCGGTTTCGATAGATAGGGTTAGGACTTCAAAGAAATGGATAGCTTCACTTTCTAGTTTGATTTCTCTTTGTTTTATTTTGTTATCTAAGAGGATTTTTTCAAAGAGATAGAAGTATATAAAGGTAAATATGGGAGCAAATATATAGCCTAAATCGAGGATATATAGAAATATAAAGAATATTATGATAGAAGTGAATAGTTTTAGATTGAGAAATGTATAGGTATCCATTGTGGCTGTTAGTCCGAGGGTTTTTATTTTTTTGCTGGTTCTATCTACTATTTTCTTGGTATATATTTTTTTGGCAAATGTATTTTCTTTCATAACTACACCTTTACTTTCAATATTTTTCTTAGTAATATTACATAGATTATAAACATTATAAGCATTATTCCGAGAACTAGGTAACCGAGAATGCTATTAAATAGGACACTGAAATAGTCAGGACTTAATAGATAGATAATTCCTACGAATATTATGGGAAGGCAAAAGAGGACTTTTACGACCATATCACTGCTTACGATGAGGCTCTTTTGTTCTTCTCTTAGTTTCTTTTTATCATAGAGGGTTCGTTCTATGGAAGAAAAGACGTTTATTATATTTCCTCCGGTTTTATTTAGTATTATAAGAGAAGAGGATATGTATTTGGCTTCTTCAAGGTCTACTCTTTTGGCAAAACGGTCAAAGACTACTTCAACGGAGAGGCCATAACACATTTCTTTATACATTTTACTGAACTCACCTTTTATGGGTTCGGGTAGTTCATCACAAGCTATTTTTAGGGCTTGAATAGTGCTATTACCGGCTTTGAAAGCGTTATTCATTATTATTATTCCTCTTAGTAGTTGGTTTTCGATTTTCTTTTTATCGTTCTTTTCTTTTCGATTTAGGATGATATCAAAGATATAAAAGCCGAATATTAGGTATATTATTAGTTCAAAAAGGGACATTACCCTACTTTGGAGAACGAGGGCAAAGGTAGTGAGGAGGGCAAAGCTTATGCTTATTATTATTTTTGTTGTTACGTAGTCGACAGCTTTAATGTCTTTGCTTGCTACTTCGTATTTTTCGTATCTTTTTAAGTGTCTTTTGAATATTTTACTTACAAGGGGACGTAGTTTTTTTTGGAAACTTGTGTATTTATGGGCAATCTTGTCATAGATGCTCTCGCTATTTACTTTAATGGGTTCGATGGAATACTTGCCTATTCTTCGTTCGTTTTTAAGAGAGATATTGTATTTTAGCATATATATTATTAAACTGAATAGTATTAGTATGATTATTACTTGGATAATAAAGAGCATAAGTTACCTCCTTTCTTTATTCTGGGAATATATCACCCAAAATTATTCCTTTTCGTTTCATTTTGTCATATACTTTTGGAGTGTATTTATACATTATGAATTCACCTATTGCGGAACCGTCAGAAGCAACGCCTTTTTGTTTGAAAGCGAATATTTCTTTTAGTTCTATTTCGTCTTTTTTCATTCCTACGACCTCGGATATGGAGGTTATTTTTCTTTTTCCATCGTTCATTCTATCTATTTGGACAATTAAGTTTATGGCTCCGTTGATGTAACCTCTTACTGCGGATACGGGGAGTTCCATTTCGTTCATTAGGATTAGGGTTTCTAATCTGTTTATGGCATCGATGGGGTTATTGGAATGGATTGTTGTAAGGGATCCTTCGTGACCGGTATTCATTGCTTGCATCATATCGAAGGCTTCTTTACCACGTACTTCCCCTACTATTATTCTATCGGGTCTCATTCTAAGGGAGTTTCTTACGAGGTCTCTAATGGTTACTTCTCCTTCTTTTTCGTAGTTAGTTAGACGGGTTTCGAGACTTATAACGTGATTTTGGTGGAGTTTTAGTTCGGCAGCATCTTCGATAGTGATTATTCTTTCTTCGCTACCGATAAAACTACTTAATATATTTAATAGTGTAGTTTTTCCTGTACCGGTTCCTCCGCTTATTATTATGTTTAGTTTAGCCTCAACGGCTGCTTCTAAAAAGCGGGCCATATAGGTTGTAAGGGTTCCTTTGCGAAGTAGATCTTCGATTGTTTCGAGATTTTTATTGAACTTTCTTATGGTAAGTACTGGCCCTTTTAGGGATAAGGGGGGAATGATAGCATTTAGACGGGATCCATCTCTTAGTCTAGCATCAACCATTGGGTTAGCGGCATCGATTGTTCTTCCTAGGGGTTCAACTATTCTTTGGATGGTTCTTACTATATGGGTATCGTTTATAAAGGATACGGATTCTTCTTTGACTATTTTTCCGTCTATTTCTATATATATTTCATTACATCCGTTAACCATTATTTCTGTTATTTCATCATTTTCTAAGAGGTCAGTAATGGGACCGTAACCGTTTATTTCGTTTTGGATGAGATTAAAGATATGGCTTCTTTCTAAGTATGTTAGGTCATAGCCTTCTAGGACGGTATCTATTTCATCGTTTATGTATTGTTCTAATTGTTTATCAGAGGGGATGTTATCATCGATTAGGTTTTGGATTATTTTGGTTCTTAATTTATCAAGAAGGCTTTTATCGGGAAAGATGTCATAGTCTTTTATATTTTTGGTATCTACAGTAGTTTGTTTTACTTCAAAAGCGTCTGTTAGGGTTTTTTTAGTCATCTTTCTTTCCTCCTTTATGGGTATCACTTATTAGGTCTGTAGCCATTTTTTTCATATTGGATATATCACCGGAATGGAATTTTATTATTGCTGAATTTAGGGTTAGTATTTCTCCTTTTAGTACGTATTTATCGATGTTTTTTATATAGAAGTTTTTGGATATTGTGTAATCGATATTGGTTTTTATTATGTTACGGATATCGAACTTTGTTAGGTAATCTTTACCTGTATCACGGGAATTGTTTAAAAGGGTTAGATAGTTTTCTTTATCTGTATCTTTGAAGATACTCATTAGGCTTTTCATATTTTTTAGATCTGCAACATCGTTAGTTATGACAAAAAGGGTCATATAGGAGTTGTCAAGAATGGCTAAGTTTACGGCGTCTAAGATATGGTTAGTATCAACGAGTACTATGTCGTACTGTCTTTTAGCTATATCGAGAATGAGGGGTATATACTTGCTTTCTATTTTTAGTGCCCCACGGGGGTCTTTGGGAGCTGGCAAGATATCTATTCCTTTGTTATATGGTGTTACATAGTCTTTTAATTCGAGGGAGCGGTTATTACTTAGGGCATCAATCATCATAAAGATATCTTTTTTATTTTGGATATCGAGTAGTACTCCTATACTTCCGGAATATAGATCCATATCGATGATAAGGACTTTTTTCTTCATTTGGAAATATAGTCCTGCGAGCATTGTTGTTATAGTGCTTTTCCCTACTCCTCCTTTTACTGAAGAAATGCTTATTATTTTACCGTTATTCATTTGTTATCCTCCTTATTTTATTGTTTTCTATTTTATAGCTGCAATTTACTTCAAAGATATTTAGGTCATACATTTTGATTACGCCTTTTACTTCGAGAGTTGATGTTATGGTATTATCTTGGATAGTGGCTTTTATATTGGGGTTATTTTCTTTAATTAGATCTAGTACTTGTTTTTCTTCTTTTCCGTCTTTTAGATAGGTAATGGCATCTCTAGTAATGGAACATAGTTCTTGCTTTTTTAGATAGGTATTACCGATATCAACGACAATAAATAGTATGAATATTATTATGGGAAGGAGAATTATAAAGAGTACGAGGACTTGCCCTTTGTTATTTAATTTAGTCATTTAGGATAGTCCTTTCGACTGTTATTTTATAGGGATTGGGCAAGACTCTACTTGCTCCTGGGGTTATTAGTTTTCTTTCCGTAGTTAGTTTTATTTTTTTGTACTTTGCGTCTTCGATGGTATCTATGGTTAGGTCTTTATGGTTTTCTCTTACTTCTTCGATGGGTATACCTGCCTTTATTTCATCGACTATATCGGTAGAAGTGTTTTCAAGAGTACTTTTGGTACTAAATATGAGGCCAAAGTCTACAACGGCAAAGATAAGGAAAAGGAATATGGGTAGTATGAGAATGAACTCTACGAGGGCTTGTCCTTTATTATTCATATATGCACCTTCTATCTATCTTACTATGTTAATGATACCACAAGTGGGATTAAATTGCAATAAATTTTTGAAAATAGATACAAGTTTGTGCTTGTATCTATTGGACAATATGGGAATCTAGTAATTATAAGTAAGGATTAGATTTTAGTTCTTCTTTAAGGGTGGTTTTTGGACCGTGACCTGGGTAAATAGTTGTATTTTGGGGATAGGTTTTTATCTTGGAGAGGCTTTGGTTCATTTCTTCTATGTTTCCACCTTGCATATCGGTTCTGCCTATTGTGTGATAGAAGAGGAAATCTCCTGTGAACATTATTTGGTCTTTGGGAAAATAATAGGTTATGCTATCTGGTGTATGTCCTTTGGTTTTGATTAGTTCGAAGTTAAAGGGTCCTATTGTGTATTCTTTTTCTTTGCTTGTGTAATCTATAATGGGAATTTTTCTTTGTAAAAACTCCTGTAGGGCCCCTATATGGTCGGGATGATAATGGGTTATGAGTACAGATAGGAGTTGTTTTTCACCTACTTTTTTCATTATAGCAGGATAATTTTCAGCTGGATCGATTATGATAGCAGTATTATTTTGAGTTAATATATAGCAATTTGTTTGCAAATTTCCTAGTACTAATGTTTCTATTTTCATTGGTTCTCCTTTCATTGTCGAATGGTTTTTTGTATATTTGAGGGGATTTTTTACTAATATAATAGTGGTGATAATATGAATATGGTTCCAATTGTGATTGAGAGAAGTAATGCAGGAGAGAGAAGCTATGATATTTATAGCAGACTCCTACAAGACAGGATTGTTATGCTTAATGGGGAGATTGATGATGTTAATAGTAATTCAATAGTGGCACAACTTTTGTATTTGGATAGTGTTAATCATAATGATATTTCTTTGTATATTAATTCTCCTGGGGGTAGTATTAGTGCGGGTATGGCTATTTATGATACGATGAATTTTATTAAGAGTGATGTTAAGACGATTTGTATTGGAATGGCAGCATCGATGGGAGCATTTCTTCTTGCTAGTGGTTGTAAGGGTAAGAGAATGGGTCTTAAGAATTGTGAGGTTATGATACATCAGCCTTTGGGTGGTGTTAAGGGGCAAGCAACGGAGATTAAGATTGTAGCGGAGCATATTATTAAGATTAGAAAGAGAATGAATAGAATTCTTGCTGAGAGAACGGGGCAAGATATTGAGAGAATTGAGATGGATACGGAGAGGGATAATTATCTTGATAGTGAAGAGGCCCTTAGATATGGTATTATTGATAGGATTGTTGAAAGGGATGAATAGTGACTAGCTATATTAACTTGCTAGTTCTTTTTCATTTTGGTCTTCAAACATTTTTCTTACGGTAGGGCTATTGGTAGTTAATTTTTTTATGGTAAGGTCCTCGGCTTTATTATTGGCTAATCTTAGGTTATCGTTAGTTTTTAGTAGGTGCTCCTTGGTTTTTTGGAGGTGATCGATGGTTTTATCTATTTCTTCTATGGCTTTAGTAAATCGTTCAGAGGCTAGGCGGTAGTTACGGCCGAAAGCGTCCTTGAATTTTAGGATATTTTCTTCAAAATGGGTTATATCGATATTTTGGTTTTTGATTGTTTCTAGTTCTTTCTTATAGGTTGTTGTTTTTTGGGCAAGATTTCTTATAAGGGTTATGAGGGGGATAAAGAACTGCGGACGGATTACATACATTTTATCGTAGTAATGGGAAACATCGACTATTCCATCGTTATAGTATTCGTTTTCTATTTCTAGGAGAGAGACGAGAACGGCATATTCGCAGTTTTTTTCTCTTCTATCTTTATCTAGTTCTTTGAGAAAGTCTTCATTTTTGTGTTTAGTAGCAGTTGCATCGGCTTCGTTTTTCATTTCAAACATTATGGATACGATTTCATTTCCTTCTTCGTCATAGTCTCTAAATATGAAATCGCCTTTGGATCCGGTTTTGGCATCGTTATCTTTTTCAAAGTAGGAGTTTGTGAAAAGGGGTCTTAGGCGATTAAAGGATGCTAGGCAATGTTGTTCAAGACTCTCCCCTATCATCTTGGTTGACTGACGGGCTTTGAAATCTTTATAGTAAGCGATTTGTTCATCTTTGTCTTTTAGTTTGCTTTCATATTTTTCTTTGACGTTTTTTTCTTTTAGTTCGTATTCTTTGGTTTTTATATCTAATTTACTGGTTAATTCTTGTATTTCTTTGTCTTTCTTGGTAGTGGTCTCTTCTACTTTTAATTTATTTTCGGCATCTTTTTTGGATAGTTCTCCTTTTAGTTTTTCTATCTCTATTTTTAGATTGTTTATGGTACTTGTGTATTCTTTATCTAGTTTATTTTTGGTTTCGGTTTCTTTTATTTCTAATTCTTGTTTTAGTTTGGTTATTTGTATTTCTTTTTGGTTTAGTTCTTGGGTTAGTTGTTCTTTGATTTGGGTTTTTACTTTTAATACTTCGTTTTCTTTATCTAACTTATATTCTTTTTCTCTTATTGTTAGTTCTTTTTCGAATTCTTTATTTTTGATTTGTTTTACTATTTTCTCATATTCGCTTTCGTTTATTTGAAATGTGGTTCCACAATTGGGGCATTTTATTTCGTTCATATTTTCTCCTTATATAGAAAAAGACTGGGTAGTCTTTTTATTAGTTATGGATAGTAGTTCCTATTTTATTTCCTTTAAAGTATGATAGTATTTCTTCTTTGTTATTTATATTCATAACTACTATGGTTTTATTTTGTTCCATACATTTTTCAATGGCATATAAATCCATTACTTCTAGTTTTTGGTTTAAGACTTCGTTAAAGGTTATATCGGTAAATTTCTTGGCATCTTTATTTTTATGGGGATCACTATCGTATACACCGTCAACATTAGTTAATTTTATTATGGTTTTGGCATCACTTATAATGGAAGCATTCACCACGGCAGAGTCAGTTGAATAACCGCTTTTGCCGATCCCACCCCCAAAAATTACAACGTCACTGGTATTTTTTATTTCCTCACTTGTGTAGTTTTTTAGTAACTCAGGAAATGTAAAGGGAGTTGTAACGATGGCTGGGATATTTATTCTTCTTAGGGCATCTTTTAGATAAAGGCTATTCATAACGGTTCCGAGCATACCGATTGTGTCTCCAGTTACAGTGTCTAGTTTATTGTTTTGACGACCGCGGAAGTAGTTTCCTCCGCCTATTACAACGGATACGTGAATATTTTGGTCTTTTAAGTCTTTGATGAGGGATGCTACATAGTTTATTTTATTATCTGCTACGTTCTCTTCGTTTTCTTTTAGGAATTCTCCACTTATTTTTAATACGACTTTATTCATTGTTTCTCCTTTCAAAAAGTACAAATTTGTACTTTACTTCCTCTTCTAATTCTTTTATTATAGTAATATTCCAGTCTTCTTTATTTATTTTAGGAAAGTATGTATCAGCGGGTTTGGTATCTTCGATTAGGGTTAGATACATTTTATCTGCTAGGGAGATGTAATGGTTATATAGACTGGCTCCTCCTATTATAAAGACTTCTTCTTTGGTATTGGATAAATCGTTTGTTAATTTATTTATATTTGTGTATTGTTTTACTTCCTTGGGTAAATTTTCTTTTTTACTTGATAGGACTATATTTTCTCTATTGGGAAGGGGACGAGCAATTGATTTATAGGTATTTAGTCCCATTACTACTTTATGGTTTATTGTTTTTTCTTTAAAGAACTTCATATCTTCTTTTAGGTTCCACAGTAAATGATTATTGATTCCTAGTTCATTATTTTTGCCGATAGCGGCTATTATTGTTATCATTGGGTTATGTTAAAACTTAGTTTTCCGTGGTGTTTATAGTCTATTAGTTTGACGTCTTTTAGTTCTTGGGAATTGTCATAATCATAAAAGTGTTTTACTTTTGGATTTAACCATAGTTTTGGGGCTGGTAAATCTTCAAGGGTTTCATATCTTTTTATTTGTTCTTTGATTTGGTCTAATTGATCTTTATAGATATGGGCGTTCTTTATACTCCAATTTATAGTACCGGCTTTTAGGTTATTTGTCTTAGCAATCATTGCTAAGAGACATGCATACTGGGTTACGTTAAATGGTAGTCCAAGGGGGACATCACAACTTCTTTGATGAACCATTAGGTTTAGTTTCCCGTCCGTTACATCCCATTCTGTACTCCATACACAAGATGGGAGAACGGCTTCTTTTAGATCGGCATCTTGCCAAAGGCTTTTGACCATTCTTCTATCGGTAGGATTGTTTTTTATGGTATCTAGAAGGGTATCCATTAGTTTGTATTTTTTTACGATATATCCGTAAGCAGCTCCTATTGTATAGGCGTATTTTCGGCCAAAGTATTTGGCTGTTTTTATATTTTTGCCTTCGATTAGGCCTTTAGTGTAATGGAGTACTCCTCTCTTTATACCGTGGACGTTATTTAGATTTAATACGGGTACTTCTTTATCTTTGTTGTATTTTTCGTCTTTGGTATAGGTACGGTATATGCCGTCTTTATCAACCATCCATTCATTCCAAATATTGACATTTCTTTCTTGAAGCCATCTTACATCATTGGATTGGACTTGCCATATCCAAAGCATTTCTAATACGGCTTGTCTTATGTATACTTGTTTAGTGGTTAAGATTGGGAATTCTTCTTCTAAATTGAATTCTAAATTATAACTTGGTATCATTATGGTATCGTTTCCAGTACGGTTATGGGCCCAAGTACCTTCATTTATTATTTTTTTACACAATTCTATATAGTCTTTATCGAATTTGGCCATTATTCCTCCTTAATATGGTAGTGGGTACTTTTTGGTTAGGGTTAGTACCTCGTTCTCTACTTCTTTTAATTTTTCTTCTTTGTCTTTATTTGTTAGGGCTTTATCTATTAGTCTAGCTATTTGTCTAAAATCGTCTTCATTTAGACCACGAGTTGTCATTGCTGGAGATCCGATACGGATACCACTTGATATGGTTGCTTTCTCGGTTTCATTTGGGATTGTGTTTTTGTTTACTGTTATATGGACTTTGTCTAATAGTTCTTCGGCTTCTTTTCCGGTAAGCCCGCGACTGGTTTTTACATCAAGTAGTATTAAGTGATTATCTGTGCCATTACTTACTACTTTATATCCTAATTTTTGAAATTCTTCACTCATTGCTCCTATATTTTTGAGGACATTTTCTATATAGGTAGTGAATTCTGGTTTTAGGGCTTCATAGAAGCATTGGGCTTTTGCTGCTATGACGTGCATTAGGGGTCCTCCTTGAATACCTGGGAAAATGGTTTTATTTATTTTCTTTGCTATTTCTTCGTTATTGGTTAGGATTAATCCGCCTCTTGGTCCTCGTAATGTTTTATGGGTTGTTGTTGTAACGACATCAGCAAATGGTAATGGTGATGGGTGGTATCCTGCTCCGACAAGGCCAGCAATATGGGCCATATCGACCATTAGGTAGGCTCCAACAGTGTCAGCTATTTCTCTAAATTTTTGGAAATCGATAGTTCTTGAATAGGCACTAGCTCCAGCGATTATCATCTTTGGTTTTTCTTTTAGGGCAAGTTTTTTTAGTTCATCGTAGTTTATTTCTTCGGTTTTATTATCGAGGTCATAACTTACTATTTCATAGTCTTGACCGGAGAAATTTAGTTTATAGCCGTGGGTTAAGTGACCACCGTGACTTAGATTCATTCCCATTACTTTATCACCGTGATTTAATAGGGCTTTATATACTGCCATATTGGCTGATGAACCGCTATGGGGCTGAACGTTTGCATACTTGCAATTGAATAGTTTGCAAGCGTATTCTATGGCTTTTTTTTCAAAGATATCAATATACTGACATCCGCCATAGTATCTTTTATCGGGATATCCTTCGGCGTATTTATTGGTTAAAATGCTTCCTTGAAGGGTTAGTATTTCTTTAGAAACGTAGTTTTCTGATGCTATTAATTCGATATTTTGTTCTTGTCTTTCTCTTTCTAATTTTAATGCTTTTTGTAATTCTTTATCCATTATTATTCCTTCTTTCTAATTTGTTTTTATGGTTATGTTTCCTACTCCTCCTTCTATTTCGAGGGGTATTTCTCCATTTGTTTGGTATTCTTCTTGGGTTAGTTTTTCATCATTTAGGGTTATTTCTCCAATTCCTTTTTCGATATCAAGGGCATATTTTGTTAATGATTCTGGTATGGTAAGGTTAAGAGATCCAAGGCCGCAATCTATTTTGGATTCGGCTCCTAATAGGCCTAATAGGTTTGTGTTTCCTACTCCTAAGTCTAAATCTAGTTTGTTTATGTAGTAATTGGTCATACTGAGGTTTCCAGCTCCGGCATCGATATCGGCTTTGTTTGTTACTTTTATGTTATTTATGTTTACTTTGCCGGTTCCTAAATCTAAATCTAGATACTGGGTTGTTACATTATTTAGGTAAATGGCTCCGGCTCCGGAATTTATTTTTATTGTATTTAGTGCTGTGTTTTGGGGGAGCCTTAAAAGGATGGTATTTTCTTTGGTAATGTTTAGGCCTTTTTCGGTTATTTTTAGTACTCCATTTTTTTCGGTATATTTGATATTTTTATTTTCTATACTTATTTGGGGACGGGAAGTTGGTATTGTTTCTATATTTAATTTGCCCCTATTTAGTTCTATTTCTATGTTATTTATATTGGATAATTGTATTAATTCTTGGGTATCGGATGGGGTTATTATGGTTTCTTTTTCGGGAAGAAAGTAACTTACTATATTGATGATACTTGATATGATACCGCTTATTATGGCTATGGCAAGGATGATAGCAAAGGCTTTGATTATTTTTTGAGTGGTTGTCATTTTACGTCAATACCTCCAAACATACAGGTTGCGTTTATGGTTATGGTATATTTATTGGTATCGTCATTTTCTTTTTTTATATTGGTTCCACCAAAAATTGCGGTTCCTTTGGAAACTATATTTGTATTTTCGGGAACAAGGATATCTATTCCTCCGAAGATAGCACTTGCTTCTATTATGGCGTCTTCCTTAATAATTGTTTCTCTTAAATCGAGGGTTATGCCGCCAAAAATGGCATCTACTTTACAGCCGGTAAATTTTTCTTTGGGAAGAGATATTTTTTGTCCGGAAAGGGTAGCACAGTAATGGTTATTGGTAGTAGTTTTTGTTTTTGCTGTAAATGTTCCTTTTAGCATTATTGATAGGCCTATTATTATTAGTAGACTTGGTAATATTAGTTTTAATATTAGGTCAATTTTTACTATTCCTCTTACGGATAGTAATAGGGACACTCCTACTAATAGGCCGATGATACTTCCGGTTTTATCTTTATCTTTTATGAGTCCGATAAGGCTTGGTATGATGATAAAGAGAGTCCACCAACCTGTAAATAGGAGATTTATGTTTATGATGTTTAAGGCATTTAACATAATGATTATTCCTATTAGGACAAGGGCTAGGCCCCATACTAGATTATTTTTTTGCATTTTTCACACTCCTTTCTTTCATTATATCACAGTTTTTGTTTATTTGTTTGATTATTTACTATTTGTTAATGATATTTTTTGTTTTGATAATTTTGGGTATTTGCCCCCGATAGGGTCAGTGTTAAAGTGTAAATTTTTTGTAAACTTTTGCATTTTCTCTTGTATTTTAAGGGGAATGTGTGCTATAATGTGTTTAGTCAGGTCCTTGTAACTCAGCAGGATAGAGTATCCGCCTCCTAAGCGGAAAGTCGGCAGTTCGAATCTGCCCAAGGACGCCATTTTTAAATCCGTTAGGGATTTTTTTTTAGGAGGATTATGAAATATAGTTTAATTTGTGTGAACAGTAGTTTGGGCGTTAATGTTATGGGAACAGAGATGGGACCGAGAGTGATTAGGGAGAGACTGGATTTGGAGAGGTTTGCGAAGATTTATGATGTTAACTCTATGGGTTCTAAGAATGATATTGCCGGAATCAATGGGGTTAATGGGGATTTATATAGGGATGTTGGGGAGTCTTTTAGAAATGGTAATTTTCCGATTATTTTGGGAGGGGATCATAGTTTAGGGATTGGGTCTGGGTTAGCTGCTTTGGATTTTTATGGAGATGTTGGGATTATATGGATAGATGCTCACGCTGATTTTAATACTTTTGAGAGCAGTGAAACGGGGAACATTCACGGGATGCCTCTAGCTACACTCTGTGGATATGGAAATGGTGTTCTTAGAAATGGTATTAGTGATAATTTTATTAAGAGAGAGAATGTGGTGATGGTTGGGACGAGAAGTATTGATGAGAAGGAACTTGTTAATATTAGAGATGCGGGAATAATGGTTATTAGTGATGAGGAGATTAGAGAGATTGGGATTGTAAAGGCTATGTTTAAGGCTTTTGATTATCTTAAATGTAAATTTATTCATATTAGTTTTGATATGGATGTTATTGATCCGGATATTGCTATGGGGGTATCTATTCCAGAAGATAGGGGGATTGATTTAGAGAGTGCCCGTAGGGTAATGGATATAATACAAGCAAAAAAGGAAGTTGTGTCGCTAGACATAGTTGAATTTAATCCTCTTTTAGATATAGATAATAGGACGCGAGACATTTGCGTGGAACTGATTGGAATTTTTATGAATGGCACACTAAAAAGGCACCCTTGATTAGGGGTGTCTTAATTTATTTCTTGGATTTTTAGGAAGTTGGTGTGGGCTTCTTTTGGGAAACCTCCGACTACAACAACGAGGTCCTTTGGTTCTAAATCGAGGAGGGTTTTGGCAGCGTCTACTCCTTGTTTTACTATGTTATCGGTAGTGCTAGCGAGGGGAACGATATATGAATATACACCCCATTTTAGGGAAAGAAGGCGAGCTACTTTTTCGCTAGTTACGGTAGCAACGATAAATGATGAGGGGCGAAGGGATGAGATGTCGAGAGCTGTTTTGCCGGTTAGGGTACTTGCAACAATGGCTTTGATATTTAGTTCAGTAGTAGCCTTAGTTGCACATTTGGCAATGGTATTATGGATATCTGTTCCTCTTAATTTGTAATCTTCGAGATTGTATTTGGTTATTTCTTCAACGTTTTCACAGATGGAAGTCATTGTTTTGACGGTTTCAACGGGGTATGAACCGATTGTTGTTTCGTCACTGGTCATAATGGCATCACATCCAGCCATTACGGCTCCGGCTACATCGGTTACTTCGGCGTTTGTTGGTCTGATATTGGTCTTCATTGAGTACATCATTTGGGTGGCTACGATTACGCCTTTGCCGTAGTCGTGACACATATCTATCATTCGTGCTTGATAGAGAGGTAGGTTTTCGACACCGGTTTCGATTGATAAATCTCCGCGAGCTACCATTATGTAATCGCTTTCTTGAACGATTTCTTCGAGATTGTCTACACCAAATTGGGTTTCGACTTTGGCTATTATTTGCATATCTTCACGACCGTACTTTTTGCATAGTTCTCTTACTTCTCTTAATTCGGCAGCTGTATTTACGAAGGATACGGCTAAGAAGTCACCGTCTTTTTCACAAGCATACTTGATGTCTTCTTCGTCTTCTTTGGATATAAAGGGAATATTTAAGTGCATTCCTGGCATACATACACCTCTTCTGGATTTTATGGTACCGGAATTTTGGATAAGGCACTCTACTCCACTTTCTTCTATTCCTGTTACTATTAGTTTATAGAAGCCATCATCAAGAAGTATTGTTTGGCCTAATTTTATATCTTTTAGGACATTTTTATAGTTTAGGTATATTTCTTTATTGGTTCCTAATTTTTCTTCGTCGGGCTTTTCATATATTTTTATGGTATTTCCTTTTACGAGATCGATTTTTCCGCCTTCAAAGTCTCCTGTTCTTAGATCAGGTCCTTTGGTATCATATAGGGTAGCAATGGGTATTTTTAGTTCTTCCCTTGCTCTTTTTATTAGTTTTTCTACTGTTTCTCTTTCTTCTAGGCTAGCATGAGAGAAATTTATACGTGCAACATTCATTCCGGCAAGGACTAGGGATTTGAATGTTTCCCAGTTAGTGCTTGATGGGCCAATGCTACATATTATTTTGGTTTTTTTCATTGTTATCTTCCTTTCTTTTGTGTAGTTATAATGATACCACAATTTTTTTGGTTTGTAAACTGCAATAAAAAGCCCCGTTTTATGGGGCTTTATAACTCTTAATTGGTACGGACAGATAGTATATCCGAAACCTTAGGAATAGTTGATAAACAACTAATCACTAAATACATTTTACCATAAATATCGTTTATTTCAACATTTTTTAGTTAATTTTTTTGCATTTTTGCGATTCAATATATACCATTTAATGAATTCATCTGTAGCACTTGTTCTATTATCAGGTCTATTATTTCTTTCTTCATCAGTCATTTCTGCTAGTGTTTTAATACAATTATCTGGTACAAATACATACCATAGATTTGATTTTGCTCGTTTATTTTCATGTCCCCTTAATTCATTTGATAAAGAACCTCTGCTAATTCCAAAAAATTGATAGTATTCATTTCCATCAAAGAAAGTAAGACAATCTAGAAAATAGCAACTTCTATCTGTTACATCTTTCATTGTTTCTAAAAGTTTGCTCACATTAGAACTAACACCACTTCTTTTTACAAAGGCACCTGGATATCCTGGATTATTAGGATAATGTTCTATATAGAAACCTGAGTCGGCAACAAATACAGGACTACCTAATTTTTCGTATGCTTGCCTTGCTTTTTCTTTAGATATAAATTCAATATCATTAACATCTGGCTCATCTAAATCACATTTAAAATAATCAATAGTAATACCAGCATTTTCAAATTTTTCTTTTACTGAAACATATTTACCATAATTACCAGTTATATAAGTTAAATTTTCCATATTACATTTCTCCTTTAAATTTATATAATTTCTTTACCAAAGTTGGATTATATTCTGGTTGTGTTAAATCTATATTCTTATCTTCAGCTATTTTTTTAGATAAGAAATACATTTGTAAAATTAAATAATATTCCTTCCAAAATATGTTATCACTTAAATCATTTGTATCAAAAACAGATATATTTGAATATTCACTATTGATAGATTCGATTAATAAACTATCTAATTCTTTTAATCCTTGTGATAAGTAAATTAATTTACTATTTGGATATTGAAATAATAAATTACTTCTTCCATGACAGTATGAACCTTTATCATGGATTACTGGTGGTGCTAATCCGACTTCTGTTAGATTAGATTCTAGCACACTTGCAGAAGATTTTGTTTCATATCCACTCATTATCTGAATTAATGAAGTATCTTTAAAATCTACATTTAATTTATTTATTTTTTCTTTACTTCTTGATAATAATTCTTTTATTTTATCATTTATTTTTTTTATTTCGTTTGAACCTAATTCTAGATTTAGTGAAGTAGTAGAATTAAGAAGTAATGATATTGGTCCTAGACTAGTAGCTAATGATATAAAACTTTTTTCTCTATCATAAAGTTCATTACTCCAAGATACTACTTGATAATTAGATTCTTTTTTATTTTCAGTAATTAAATACTTATTACCTCTAAAATCTAATAATGCTTCACTAATTCCATTAGTATTTCCACTAGCAGAAATGGCAATTAAATTAGAAAACATATCTCTATTTGCTTTATAAAAGTAATCTCTTGGCTCAATTACCTCACAAATAATTCCAGTTAATCCTAATCTTTCAATAATTAGTTGTAAATAATATGCTATTACTTTAGAACCTCCAGTTGCCATAATTAATGTTAGTTTATTATCTATGGTTAAATCATATAGTATTTCTCTTATATCATTATATTTACCTAAACATGGATCATTAACCTGCATTATTCTTTTTTTTAGTTTAGAAAAATTTAATTCTGTAGGTTCAGTATGTGTATGTTTGATCATTATAAAACCTCTCCCTTGCTAATTACATACTAACAAAAGAAGAGGAAATATATATGTCAGTTATAAAAATTTTCTAATAATTTTATTTCTTTAATGCGATTTATATAAAAATGTCTTATCTCTTGTTTTTTCTCACAATATGCAGCGGCTCCCCATTCTGATCCAAGTAATATTAAATCGTAAGGATGAATAGTTCTTGCAGAAATCTCTTTTTTATCTTTAGAATAATATTCTATATAACACTTTCTTTTTTCTTTGATTGCTTTATTAACTATATTATAAAATTCTTTGTTTTTAATATTAATAGCATTTGGTGTTATAAATCTTTTTGGAACATTTATATTTTGATTTAAGACATATCCACCATATGGACCTTTAATTGTATCTATGTATATGCCAGCTTTTTCTATTTCATCTTTATAAACTCGAATCATTCTAGGACTAACTTCTAATTTTTCAGATAATTCAGATATGCTATATTTTCTGCCTGAACTTAAATATTCAAGCATAGTTAATACATTACTAATTTTAGACATATAGCACCTCCAAACTAATGTAATCTATTATACCATAAAATTAATTTGTTTCATCAGCTAACATTTGAATAAAATTTGAAATTACTTTGGTAACTGTTTCAAAATTGAATTCTGTATTTATTGATGGAATATGAATAAAAATCATTTTTGCATCTAATGATTTATCATTAATATATTTCATGCCCTCGTAATATATATTATTGCATAAATAATTCCCAGCATTTTTTGATATAACATATTCTATATTGTTTTCTTTCAAAAAAGATGCAAGTTTTTTATACGGAAATAAAGTCTCTAATTTATCATCATTTTTATTACCAAATAATTCTATATAAAGTTTATTGCTGTTAGGTTTTTGACCAAATGAAATTATGTATTTGTACTTACTTTTATCAATTTTTTGTTTTAATTCTTTTTCACTTGTTATAAAACTATTTGTTAATTCTAATTTATCAGTAAGGTTAGCACGAATATTATTTAATAATATTGAAGAAGAATTGTTTTTACCTTTAAATGAAGTTATTAAAACTTTAGAATAAATTTTCCTTAGTTTATTTTCTTTTTGTTCAATTTTAACTTGTACTTTATTTGATTCCACAATTATCTTATCTAAAAATTTGTTCATAATGGAACAAGCAGTCCAAACGTCAAGATTAGAATAAGTAAGAAAGAAATATGTTGAAATGTGAACTAATGATATTGCTACATTTTGCATAGGTATAGATAATCCGTAGTTTGAAGGACCAACTAATTTTAATTTTTCTAAATTTGGAATCAATCCTAAAGATTCTTCATTTGCTTTATGATTTCCATGAATATAAGTAGATGATAATTTGTAATATCCATACAATTTATCCATATCAACTCTATCTTTTATTTCTTGAAATATAACTCTATTTTTGTTAAATAAATTATTTACCCATCCGTAATCTCCTTTAGCATAATTTGAACCATATTTGCTAATCATTAAGTTATAATTTTGTTCTAATATTTTAAATGATTCATCTGTATGATCTTGATGTCCTCTTTCTCTAGAAGTTTTTTCATCTTTATATTCTTGAATGTGATAATAATTCAAATATCTCTCACACAAATCATCATTATTTTCATCATATAATAGTTTACCAATTACTGACAATTCATAAATAGTTCTCCAACGACTAAAAGCCCCATCAGGATAACCATTTTTTATTAATGTTAAACATTCTCTAGATACAAGTAATGCTCTTGCTTGAATATTTTGTAATGCATTAAATAACAAATTGTTATTCTTGTATGCTTCTTCGTAAAAAGTCTCAGTAAAAGAATAAGTATAACTTGATATTAATTCAATTAATGACTCAAAATAATCGATAGGTTTTTTCCAAGTTTTGTAAAGCCTATTATTGAAATCCTCAGTATATTTTCTTACATCTTTTAGTTCATTGTCTTTATCTTTATCAAAACCATTGTAAAGAATATCTGAACTATTCTTAATTGAATGTTGAACTAATTCAGTAATAAAGTTGGGATTTTCTTTTATTTTTTGTTCTACTTTATCTCTATTGTCTAAAATCATTTGCAAAAATGCTTTGTGTTGTTCTTTCATTAGAAAACCTCCTTATATATTTATTATACTATAATTATTTCATTATTTATCTCTCAAAATCATTTTTTTCTTTGCTTAAATCTAATTCTTCAATGGTCATCATCATCTAAAACATTATCATCATACATTTCATTAACTATATCAATATATTTATCATCTTTATCATACCAACTATGAAGTTTATCGTGTAAGAAAGATATTAGTTTTTCAAATTTATCTTTCCAATAATTTAGCGTATTTTTTAAATCATGTATTTTAGATTTTAAAAACGATATTTCATTGTCTTTTTCTTTAATCGTATCATTTAATGTTTTAACTCTTAAATTAAGTGCTTCATTATTTTCAGTTAAAGTTTTTATCTTATTATTTTTATCCTTTAATTGTTCATGAGCATTTACTAGTGTGTTAGATAAAGTTTGTATTTTATCATATTCTTTGCTAGTATTATCTACTTGTTCGATAAAGCCGATAAAAGAATCTTTATCTTCTTTTGACAAAATGTAATTATTCTTGTTTAACTTAGATATTTTAAGTCTATCTATTTTATCTTTTATATCTTTAGAGTTTTGTTTCAACTCTGAAGATTTTTTATTTGCTTTTTTTAAGCTTTCAGTATTTTTTTCAATTTGTTTTTTTGTTTCAATATAGTTATCCATATCAGATACATGAATATCACGATTTTTACCTTTTTGTTTTTGCTTTAAAGCAGAATCTAAACTATATATTTGGTTAAATTCTTCAATACATAAAGTTCTCATTTTATCTTGTAATCTAATTAATGATTCTTTAGTAAATACATCTGATTTACCAACTTGTTTTTCCATACCATTTTTATTTTTATATTTAATTGGAACTCCAACAATATGTAAATGTGGACTTGTTTCATCATAATGGATTATTGCACTAGCTACTTTAAAATTAGGAACAAGCATTTCTAAATCATCTACTTGTTTTTTATATACTTCAGACATTTCCTTTTTAAAATTTTCATCTTTGGTATCCCAATATTCTTTGTCTCCAAGTTCAAGTATTATTTCACAAGCAAGATCTTTCTTTTCATTATTAGATACATTATCAAAGTAATTATCTATCATTCTACTAGGTCTAGATTGTCTAGAATTGTATTCAAGTCTTGTTTCTTCAAATTCACTTAAATATAATTCTTTTACATCATCTAGTGGAGAAGAAGTACCTCTTACTATTTCTATTAGTTCTTGATTATCATCATATTTTCTATAATTATGTTTATCTACTTTTGATAATTGTCTTACATTTTGAATAGCATTATTTGGTAAAGAAGTTGTTCCGCTTAAATTATTTTTACCATTTTGTTTAGATATGTTTTTTCTATTTTTATCGCTGCCTAAATGTAATGAATAAGCAAGTTCTGACATAGTTTTTCTCCTTTCTAGAAGTGACCACTAGAGTGGCCATTTTGTTTATCCAAAATTTCTAACCCCCTAGGAATTTTGTACGTTCCATACAAAATATCCAGTGGGCTAAGGTTTAACACCTTAGAATCCGTTTACTTTATTTCGTAATAACCAAAACTTCTTAATGGTTAAAACTACATAAAGTATTAATTTTTAAATTGCTATCGCCACTTTCATTGAACTAAAAGTTCAACAAAACGTGCCACGCATTTTAAAAGTCATCTTCGATAACATTATCAGGTATTGTTTCAAATACATCTCTAATGTTGACCTTTATATCATTCGGGTTATTCTTTGTTGCAAACATTCCCATTGATAACCAATTCTTATCTCCATTGTTATCTTTTTGTAATGGGAATACTCTTATAGGAACTTCATTTCTTTGAAGTGGTCCTATATCTAATTTTTCTGTTTCTTTATAATAAGTGCCTTTATATAAATTAACTTCATAATATTCATTTAATCTATATAAGTGTTGCATTACATCTTTAATCGGTAAGTATTCACTATATCTTATATTTGTATCGACACATACACCATTAAAATCGTATGTAAGAGGTCTTTTTCTATCAATATAACCTTTTGTATATAATTCATTAAAATCATTATAGAAAGTACTTCTAAAATTAATTTGTTTTACAGCTAATTTTCCATTTTTAATTTCTAACTCGACATCATCAATATATCTCATAATTATATCTGCTTTATCATCTCGATCTAATAAATCCCAGTTATCATTAAAAGCATAGTAAGAAATTTGTAATTTAACTTTGTTAATAAAATCCATATCTCTTTTAAGTAATATATCTTCAGTGGTAAATTTTAATTGTTCGGCTTGTGAATTTTCTAATAACTTAGAATTAATATCTTTAATTTGATTTTCTATTAATTCTAATTCATTTTTATATTCTTCTTCTGTAAATATTGAATCAATATATGCTTTTCTAATTCTATCTTTTTTATTATTTAATGATTTTAACTCTTTTTCTAATTCCTGTTTAGGATTATCTAATTTAGATTTTAATACTGGTAAGAAAAACTCATTAACAACATTATCATATTCTAATATATCTGATAGTAGTGTTTTAACCGAATTTTCAATAGTTTCTTCTTTAATATTATTTTTACAATCCTCACATCTATAATAGAAATACCATTTATCATATTTAATCTTATGAGTAGCACCACCAGCAAGTATTCTTCCACATTTAGGACATCTTAATTTTTGTAAGAAAATATAAGTTTGAGTTCTCATATAGTTCTTTTGATTTTTCTTCTTTTGTGCTTGGCAATTTTCCCATAGTTCTTTACTAACTAATGGCTCAACTACATTTTCATAATATACAGGTTTATTTATTGTTTTGCCTGATATATAATCTCCTTTATATAATTCATTAGATAAAATCTTTAGTATTCTTGTATCTTTCCAATTTGTTTTACCTAGTATTTTTTCTTTATTAAATATATTTGCAATAGTGCTATAAGAATTACCTTCAAAATATAAATTAAATATTCTTATAACTATATCTTTTGTTAATGGATCTGGAACTAGTTTTTTATCAACTCTTTTATAACCAATAGGACAAACTGATGGAATATGACCTTGTTTAATTGCTCCTACCATACCAACTTTGGTTCTTTCACTTGTTCTTTCTATTTCGTTTTGTGAAACTGACATCATAATTCTAGTTACCATTTTTCCATTAGCTGTTGTTGTATTAATATCATCATTAGCACATACTAAATCAAATTCATACTTTTCAGAGGTTTTAAGTAAGTTTTCCCAATCATATATACTTCTTGATAGTCTATCTAGTTTTAAAGCAATAACAGTGTTTATTTTGCCATTTTTAGCATCATCTATTAATCTATCAAATTCTGGTCTATGATTACCTGTTTTAGCACTTATTCCAGCATCAGTATAATAATCATATATCTTATAACCTTTAAACTTACAAAGCACCTCTAATCGTTCTTTTTGTTCTGGTAAACTAAAACCTTCTTTGACTTGATCTTCAGTTGATACTCTTAAATATAACCCACATATTCTTTCTTCATCTTTCATATACTTCAACTCCTTTTACTAAAAAAGAGGAGACAATAGTATCTAGTAAAGTCTAAATACTACTGACTCCTCTTTTAATTCAATATTGTATATTTTTATTTTATCTTTGCAATTTAACATGATGTACCTCCATTTCTAGAGAATACCTCTTTCATTGGTTATATATAATATCATTTTTTTAAGATTTGTCAATTCCCTGATTATGGTATAAATAGTATTTAGATAGTTTTTAAATAATCTTCTAATTCAGATAATTTGATTTTATTAGATAAATTTTCAATAAAGACTTCGTTAGAATAATTAAATATTAAGAAAGTTTTATTTTTTATAATAATTCTATTTGGCTCAATATAAGTTAAATTAGTTCTATCTATCTTCCTTATATTTCCATTAATAATTGTTGGTGTTGTTTTAGCAAACTCACATATCAGTTCTAATTTCTTTCTTAATGATTCTTCAATAGGCAATTCTTCTTTAATAATATTTACCATAATACCATCCTTTCTTTTAGGATAGTTTTTAATAACAAAAAAACTAATCCATTTCTGAATTAGTTATTTATCAAACTCGAAACTATAAAAGTTCGAGCATAATTCCTCTTGGTACCAGCCAAGGGACTCGAACCCTCACACCAAATTGATAATAGATTTTGAGTCTATCGCGTCTACCAATTCCGCCAGGCTGGCACTACAAGTTAATTATATCATATTTTTTTTTAATTGCCAATATTTTTTTCAATATTTTCATATAATTTCATAACCATTAGTTTTCCGTAATCATAAGTTATACTTCCTTGCTGGTAAGCTATGTATGGTGGTCTTAGGGGGCCATCAGCAGAAAGTTCTATGGATGATCCTTGTGTAAAGGAACCACTAGCCATTATTACTTTATCTGTATAGCCTGGCATTGGAGAGGGCTCTGGAGTAACAAAGGAGTCTATGGGACTTGATGCTTGAACTAACTTGCAATATTTTATTAGTTTACTGGCGTCTTCAAAGATTATATTTTGTACTATATCTACTCTCTCATCAGTACTTTTTGGAGAGGTTTTATAGCCTTTTTCTTCCATCACTAGGGATGTTAAGAGGGCTGTTTTTAGTGCTGATGCTACGACACTTGGGGAAAGGAACAGTCCTTGTAATACCCCTTTGTTGGCACCAAGTGATGGTCCTACTTCTTTGCCTTGTCCAGGGGGATTTAATCTTTCTGATACTAGATTTACTAGGTCTTCTCTTCCTACAACATAGCCTCCGTTTGAGGCAAGAGCACCACCTAAATTTTTGATTAGGGAACCAACGGCTATATCAGCACCTACTTCAATTGGTTCTTTGGTTGTTACGAACTCACAATAGCAATTATCAATCATAATTATTACATCTTTATCGATATTTTTTATGTATTTTATGACTTTTTCTATTTTTTCAATACTTAGGCTTTCTCTTGTGGAATAGCCTTTACTTCTTTGGATTTCAATTAGTTTTATTTTATTATGGGTAAGGACTTCTTTTATTTTTTCGTAATTGAAATCGTTTTCTATTAAATCTATTTCCATATATTTTATACCGTAACTTTTAAGGGAGGAAGGGTTTTCTTTTAATCCTATTATTTCATCGAGAGTGTCATAAGGTTTACCGGAAATTGATAGCATTATATCATTTGGTCTTAATAGGGCAAAAAGGGTTGTGGATATGGCGTGAGTTCCAGAGATGAACTGTGTTCTAACAAGGGCATCCTCAGCTGCAAATATGTCTTTGTATACTTTTTCAATGATATCTCTTCCTTCATCGTTATAACCATAACCGGTTGTTCCGTTAAAATGGGATTCTGAAACTTTATTTTTTTGAAAAGCTGATAATACTTTATTACTATTGTATAGACTTATATTATCTATTTCTTGATATTTTTTTTGTAATTTTTCTTCACATTTTTGAATGTATTCTAGGGTATTTTTATTCATATTTGACCTCCAATTTTTTGTTTTTTATGTCTACTATTATATTGGTTCCTGATTTTAGGGTGTTTTCTTTTATTATGTTATATAGTATTTGTGATAGTTCTATGGGTTCTATTAGTCTAGTTTGACCGGATTTTTTTAGTTCTTCTTTAAGATAGAATGGTGATAATTCCTTAGTAGTTTGGGTATTTATCCAATTGGGCGTTATGGTATATAATTTTATGTCGGGTAAACTTTGACTAAGGGCTTTGGTTAGGGTTATTAGTCCGGCTTTGGAACTGGCATAATCGAAATTTATTTCGTTGTATGTATTTATAGCATCAGTTGATGATATGTTTATGATATGGCCTTTTTGCATATTTGGGGATAGGTATTTTATTAATAGGAAGGGAGCTATGAGATTTACTTCGAGTGTATCTATAAAATTGGCTTTGGTTTTTTCTTCGAGGGAGCAATCGTGATATGTACAGGCATTATTTATTAGTACATCTATGTCACTTATGGTGGTACATAAATATTTGATCTCTTCTTCGCTTGTTAAATCTACTTTATATAGTTCTATTTTGTCTTTTATTTCTTCTTTTATAGCAAGGGCTTTGTTTGGGTTATTATGGTATGTACCTACAATAGTGTACCCTTCCTCAACTAGTTTTCGTGCAAAGGCAAGACCAAGATCGGATGTTATTCCGGTTATTAGGGCTTTCATTTTTGAATGACCTCCTCACGAAGTTCGTAAAGGGTATTTAGGGCTTGCATTGGCGTCATATCGAGGATGTTTAAAGTCTTGATTTTTTCTTCAATATTATTTTTCTCTTCTTTGAAATCGAGGGGAAGGGTTGTTTGAATGATTACATCACGGCCTTCTTCTTTGGCTTCGTATATTTTTAGTATTTCGTTAGCTCGTTCTATTACTTCGGATGGTAATCCGGCAAGACGGGCTACATTTATACCGTAGCTTTTATCGACACATCCTTTTTTGACTTTATGGAGAAAGGTTAGATTGCCGTCTTTTTCGATGCAAGATACGTGGTAGTTTTTTAAATTGGTTAAATTCTCTTCGAGGTCAGTTAATTCGTGATAATGGGTTGAGAACATTGTTTTGCATTTGACTTTTTTGGAAATGTATTCGAGAATGGATTGGGCAAGACTCATTCCGTCAAAGGTCGCTGTTCCACGGCCTAATTCATCGAATAGTATAAGACTATTTTGAGTAGCATTGGTGATGGCATTAGCAGATTCTAGCATTTCGACCATAAAGGTTGATTGACCACTTACTAAGTCATCGGAAGCTCCTATACGGGTAAAGATTTGGTCAAAGATCGGTAATGTTGCTTCTTTAGCAGGGATGAAACATCCTATTTGAGCCATTATGACTATTATTCCTAATTGTCTCATATAGGTACTTTTTCCGGCCATATTTGGTCCTGTTATTAGTATTATATTTGTGTCTTTATCCATAAGAATATCGTTATCTACATACTGGTCTTTGATTACTTGTTCAACAACGGGATGGCGTGATGATTTTATATTTATTATGTGATCTTTAGTTAGAGTTGGTCTTACATACTTGTACTTTTCACTTACTTTGGCAAAACTTTGTAAAACATCTATTTCACTTATTATTTGGGATGCTTCTTGGAGAGACTGTATGTAACTTGCACATTGTTTTCTTATTTTTGTAAATAGTTCATACTCTAGGGTTATTATTTTTTCTTCCGCAGAAAGAACAAGGGCTTCTTTTTCTTTGAGGGTATTGTTTATGTATCTTTCGCAGTTAGCAAGTGTTTGTTTTCTTACATAACCGTATTCTTCTTTTACTAAGGATGTATTTGCTTTGGATACTTCTATATAATAGCCAAAGACTTTGTTATAACCTACTTTGAGATTTTTTATACCTGTTTTTTCTCTTTCGGAAGTTTCAAAAGAGGCGATGAAGTTTTTTCCACCATTGCGGAGACTTTTTAATTCGTCTAGTTCTTTATTATAGCCTTCTTTTATTAGGTATCCTTCTTTTATGGTGGTTGGTGGTTCTTCATATATAGAAGTATTTAATAGATTGTATAACTCTTCTAAATTGGGAAGGTTTTGATAATTTAATTCTTTTAGGAGACTATTTATTTGGGGAAGAATACTTAGAGAATTTCTTAATTGAATTAAGTCTTTGCCATTGGCGGTTTCAAGGGCTATTTTTCCTGATAAGCGTTCTAAGTCATATACTTTGTATAGGTATTCTCTTAATTCTTCACTTATTAAGAACTGTGTCATCAGTGTACTTACAACATTATATCTTTCATTTATTTTATTTATATCGACAAGAGGGGTTTCAATATATTTTTTTAACATTCTACTTCCCATTGCGGTTTTGGTATTATCTAAGAGCCAAAGTAATGAATAGGTCTTTTCTTTTAATCTAAGGTTTTCGGTTAGTTCAAGATTTCTCTTAGTATGAATATCCATTTTTAGAGTGGAAGATGCTTCTATTATTTTGGGGAGTCTTAAATGGGCAAGGTTACGCTTTCCTACTACAACTAAGTAATATAAGAGGTGTTTTATGGAGGTAATTATTTCCTTTTTTTCTATGTTTTGAAAGAGATAATTATAGTCTTCTTTTTCATAAATGTTATCTAACACAGTTACGGTTAACTTTTGAACTTCTTTTAGATTTGCTTTGACTGCACTTTCTACTTTGGTATCTAATATTATTTCTTCAAGGTCTAAAAATTGGACTTCACTTAATAGTTTTTCACTATCTTTTAATATGGTCTTGGTATAGAGTTCTCCTGTTGTTATATCGCTATATGTTAAAATATAGTTATTATCAGTGGTTATAATACTTCCTATATAATTGTTCTCTTTTTCGTTTAAACTTGAAGAATCGGTTATGGTTCCCCTACTTATTACTTCGGTTACTTCTCTTTTTACTATTCCTTTGGCACTTTTGGGGTCTTCTACTTGCTCACATATTGCTATTTTATATCCTAGTTTTACTAATCTATCTATATATATATCTTTGGCGTGATAAGGAATGCCACACATTGGTACTCTTTCGTCTAATCCGGCATTCCTTCCGGTTAGAGTTAATTCAAGAGTGTGAGATACTTCTTCAGCATCTTCAAAAAACATTTCATAGAAATCTCCTAATCTATAAAAGAGTACTTCATCTTTGTATTCTTGTTTTAATTCTATATAGTGTCTCATCATTGGTGAGACTTTATTTATGTCTACTTCACTTAATTTCATTGGGCATTTTCTTCCTTTCTTTTTCATATATTATAGCAGATATTTTCTTAAAAATAAAGGGATAAGAGAAATAAAAAAAGAACTAACCATTGTTACTACGGTTTTGTTCTCTCTTTAATATATCATTTAGTCCCATCCACTCTTCCTTAGTGAATGATATCTCTATATTGTTACTTTTATGTAAAGAATTGTTTGGGACAGCTTCATATTTGTATGTTGGTAATTCGTTTATTAGATTAGAACTATGAGGTGCTATATTATTTGTATTATTAGTAATATTATTATACACTGTGTTTTCGGAATTACTAGTTTCTAAATTCATAACTGGAGTTGGTACTTCTTCGGCGTTATTTACAAATTTTTCTACGGGAGAAGTATTTTCTATTACAGGAACAGTACTTTCCACTACTTCTTTTTTACCAAACTTAGTTACGGCTTTTATTATTATTCTTACTACTATCCAAGTTATGAATATTATCATACTTATTTGTAATAGAGCAAAAAGGGTTTCATTTGAATATACATCTAATTCTGAATATACATCTATTTTGTCTTTTGTTATTACATCTAGGGTTAAGAAGGTCATATATCCTATTACACTATAAAATATTACATTAATTATTTTTACTAATTTAGGTGTTTTTTCTTTTAATAATCCTGTTAAAAGGAGAATATTACTTGTTATTATCATACCAGCATATACGGCAATGTTTGGAAATACTAGTAGATAAAATACGTTATTTATAAAGTAGTCTACTAATTTATAAAGACTTACATTATAGCCTGCTATAAGAGCTATTAGTATGAGGATATAAGAAATAATGAATGTTTTTAGGTATTTGGATTTGTTTTTTTTGGAAAAGGCAAATAATAGAATACCTAATATCATAAAGAATGCAAATACTAATATTAACTCTTTTTGTCCTGCTATCATATCTTTAACTAAATTTAATTTTTCTATTATGCTTGTTCTTGTCATATTTCTCCCCCCTTTTCTAATATGATTCTGTTTTATCTAAGTAAGCAATATATATTGTTTGTGATGTTTCATCACCATAAGTACAGGTTATAAGTGTTAGGGTATTTTTACTAGTATCTCTGTATATAGTTGCTTTCCCTACTTTTGGTACGTTATATATATTGTCTATTATATATGTATATTTTATATTATTATAATAGACATAGGCTGTGTCGCCTTCTTCTAGTTTATATAAATTACGGAAGTAAGCATTATAGCTTGTTCCTGAGTGAGCGGATATTATGAAGTTTCCGCCACTAACATCTGGAAATGATGAGGCTTTATTTATTTCAATGTTAACACTTATATCATTTCCCTTAGTATTTGGGTCTACAAACCCACGATAGAATGATATTCTTGGTATTTCTAAGTAACCTATATAGTAATATTTTGGTTCTTCTTTTTTGGCAGTTGCAATACCTGCTCCTGCATCTCTTTCCACTTTTTCTTCTTCTTGGTTTTCTTCGGTAGTTTCACCGTTTTGAAATAATTTTTGATTTTTCATATCATACGCAATATCTATTTTTTCGTTTAAATAGTGGTTTGATATGAGGAAGAGTCCTCCAACAGTAAGGAGAACTCCTAGTAGTGCTATTATTTTATCTTTGTGCATTTTTATATCTGTATACTAGTGCTATTCCCGCTAAAACTACTAAAGAGCATACTGTATAGAATAAAGTGGCACTTGAATCTGTTTTCTTTACTTCAATTACTTCTTCTGGTGTTTCTACTGGTTTCTTTTCATTGAACATTACTATATTTTCGGTTACTTTTCCGTCTTTTACTTCAAAGGTTATTGTTTCCGTTGATAGTTTATATCCATCAGGAGCCCCTATTTCTGTTAGGGTATATGTTCCGTCTTTTAAGTTGTAGATATAATGTGGTTCATTTCCACTTACCCATTTGTCTATTTCATTTCCATTTTCATCTTTTACTATTAGCGTTGCTCCTGGTAGTTCTTCTTTACTTGTTATATCTTGTTTTGATATTTTAATTACATTTGATGATGCTGTTACAGTAATGTTATCTGAAAGTGGTGTATTTTCAGGATATATTGCTGCCTCAGACATATCTTGATATGAGTTTCCTGATAGGTATAGATATGCTTTTTCTACTACACCTGTTGTAGCTAGGGATAACCCGAAACTTATGGTTTTGCCTTTTACACTTGATGCAGGTACTTTTACATAAAAGCCATCTGTTACGGCAATGTTATTGGTTTTGGTTCCGTTAGAACTTGTTATTATTGTTCCATCGGGAGCATCATTTGTAGCTACTGTAAATGTACCTATTGTATTTGAACTTGTTACTTTTACTAATTCTGATACATAGTAATCTCCGTCAAGTGTTAGGTTTAAGTTTTTTGTATTAGCACTGAAACTTGGCTTTACATATCCAGCACTTTTGGCTTTTAGAGCACCGTTATATAGGTTCATAATTTGTTTTGCCATTGCTGTTCCAGTTGCATCTCCTGTATAGGTTCCGTTTTTTACTTTTGTTGCTAAATTTGATATTTTGTGACCGCTATCACTTTGGTATATCCAAATTGCCATTTGGGTAATATAGTAATCTTTCATACTATCGCCTGTAAAGGATTTTTTTGGATATCCGTTTGCTAGTATGTATGTTAGACCTGCATCTAACGCACTACCTAACTTGAAGCTCATACCGTTTTCTGGTGATGTTCTTTCGTAAGTCATACAGTAAATGATGTTTCCGTTAGTTGCTTTCCTATATAATACTCCTGTTCCTTTTCCGCCTGTTAAGTAGGCACTTGTTCTTTGTTGCTCCTGTACTGTGATTGTACTTGGTACGTTTGAAGCTGCACCTATGCTTGGTGCAACGGTTAAGAATGCAAGACATATTGTGAATAATTTCATTAGTGTTTTTTTCATAATAATTCCCCCTTAAAAGTTTAACGATTTCTATAATAGCACAAAAAAAGAGAAAAAGCAAATATTTTTTTGTTTTTTTCTTTAATTTCGTAAATTTTGGCGAATTTTCTTATAGTTTGGGCAATATTTTGCTACCTGATTCCAGAATTCTTGGGAATGATTGAAGTGTATGAAGTGGCTTAATTCGTGAATTATGACGTAGTCTAAGCATTCTATATTGTATTTTATTAGTTCGCTATTTAGGGTTACGTTATTGTTTTTTATATTGCATACTCCCCATCTTGATTTCATTTTTCTTATTTTTAAATTAGGAAGGGGGATTTTTTCTTCGTATTTATTATACCAGTAATCTAGGTGATTTTGGTAAGTGATTTTGAGGTAGTTATCTATGTATTTGGTTAGTTCTTTTTCGCTTGATGTGTATATTTTATTACCTAAGATAGAGAACTTATGAGAATTTTCTATTATGACTTTATATTTTTTTCCGAAAATGGTTATAGTGCCGGATTCGGGAGTGTTATGGGCCTCTTTTTCTATCCACTTTATTATTGTTTTTTCGTTATTTTTGATTATTTTTTCTATTTCGAAGGTGGTTACGTAAGGGGGAGATGTTACGTTTATGGTACCATTTGTGTATCTTAGATAGGTGTTTTTGTTATTTTTTTTGGTTATTTTAACGGGGTAAGTTCTGTTATTATAGGTAAAATTCATTGTATCACTTCCTCTTTTTGCTTTCTATATTATTATAGAAGAAAAGAGCCTTAATGGCAAGGGTTATTCTTCTATATATTCGAGAAGGCTTATAAACATTGTTATGAATTTGCTTTCGAGGCCTTTTCTTTTTAGTTTACGAATGGCTATTCTTTTCTTTTTTATGGAAAGGTTACTAAATATTATGCTATCTATTTTTTCTTTAAGACTTGTTTCTATTTCTAGATCTTCGAGAATGCTTTCTATTTCTTCGTTTATTACTCTTTCGGTTGTTATTTCGATGTTTTCACCCGTGATAACGACATTTAATATGGATGTTCCAGAAATTTCTTTTATTTTTATGAGTAAATCGTTATGGTCGGCTTCAGGAGTGAATTCTATGGATGTACCTGAGGATGTTACAGTGATGCCTGTGGTTAGTTTTATGTTTTTGAAGCGAAGGGTATAATTTCTTTTGCCAATGATGGCAGGCATTCCTTCTTTGGGGCTTAGGTTGAGAGTGTATTTATTTTTTTCGTAGGTGTATGTGATGATGGTTAAAAGATGGCGTCCTTCTACTTCTTCGTATAGTTCATAAGTGTTTGAGGCTCCTGGGAAAATGGTTATTTCCATATTTTGGGGAAGGCTAGTGGTGTTATCTAGGGACAGGGGCAGGATGGTGCCGGCTTTACAGAAAACGGGATAATCTTCGTCTTTATAGAAACTACTATAGTATTTATCGCCGTGGTATTTTTTTCCGGTAAAAAAGTCGTACCATAGTCCATTTGGTATATATAGTTTTTGCACTACTCTATTCATAATGGGGTTTTTCTTTTTGGTTATTGGAGAGACAAGAATTTGGTCAGTGAAGTAGTACTGGGATTTGTAATTGGGTTCGTCATAGATTTTGGGATTTTCGTAGTAAAGGGGTTTAATTAGGGTTATGCCTTTGGTTGTGTACTTATGTCCTTCGGAAAAGAGATATGGAACGAGGCTATTTCTTAGAATCATATATTTTTTTATAACGCTTTGAATGAGGCTATTCCATTTCCATGGTTCTCTTTTGTAGTATTTACCGGTTTCGCTTGCTAAAAGGAAGATGGGACTGAAGACACCGAACTGAATATATCTTATGTATAATTCGGGATTTTCTATTCCATTATGAAACCCGCCAATGGCGTGAGCGATCCAAGAAAGTCCGATGTTTGCACAGGATAGGTTGTAATATGGAAGGATACTTAGGGTATTCCAGCTGATTTTGGTTTTTCCTGTGTATGTAATGGGATAGCGATGGGGAGCGATGCCGGCGTTACGGGTTAGAATGAGATGGGATTTTTGATAATGGTAATGGTCTAAAAGCCAAAGGGTATTTTTATCTTTCTCATTATTGTAATCGATATTGAAGAAACTTACACCTACTTTTTGGAGGGGAGATATAATATTATTTATGTATAGGGTTAGTTTTGTCATATCCATTGGGGTTAAGTTGATGGGACCGGATGTTTGAATGTATTTGTTTATTTCAGCGTAATTTGGGTCTTCGGGTGTTAGGGGAAGAGATGGATCTATGGTAAGTCCAAGGGCTATATTGTTTTGTTTCAAATATTTTGCTACTTCAATACCGCTACCTAGAATAGTTGGATCTATTTGATAGTTATTGGGAGCGGTATGCCACTTATCACCTAATAGAAATACAGAAACGGGGAGCTTTTCATCACTGAACTTTTTGACAACATCTGCTATATCGGGAGCGGTATAGCGATCGTTTTTATACCACCATGGTCCGAGAGCGTATCTTGGAATACTTGCTGGGTAACCTGTTAGGTGGTAATAGTCATCGAGGCATAATCCGAAATCGCGTTTATACATAAAGAGATAGATATCGGTACCTCCTTCGGGTCTTTTGATATACGAACCGTTTTCTAAAATTAGGGTGTTAGAGTCGTCAATACTGGCAAAACCGTCGAGGGAATATAAGCCTTTATCTAGTCTTAGGGGGCCTTCTTTTTCAAGGTCATAAGTGCAGGCTCCGAAATTTCGGGCTTCGGGATGATCATAGTACCACTCTCTATCGGTATCGTTTAGAACTACTTTTAGGGTAGAAGATCCGGCTATTTTTCCTACTTTGAAGGGTTTATTTTTTACATAGGTTAGTGTAAAATACTGGGTTTTTATTTCGAGAAGTATATTGCTTTCGGTAACGTTATAATTATTTATGCCTAAATTTCTATTTATAGCAAGACTAGAGGGGTTATCTATAAAGTATCCGTCTTTGTTATATTCTAGTCTTACTAGTCTTGGTGTTAATATGGTAAAGCGGTATTTTTCCCCTTTTACTATATTTTGAGTGGGAGAAAGTCCTTTTTGTTCCTCTACCTGATTTTGATTATTGGTATTATTCATACGTATCACCTATCCTTACTTTAATATCATTTTATCATAGTATGGGGATATTTTCAATAGTTTTTTGGTTGGCCCTACGGGAAGTGGTAATTAAAAAATTTTCCCTTATTGAGAAAATTCTTTGTTATTTGGTTGTTTTTTTATAATAGTCGTATAATTCTTTAAATCTATTGAAGTGTATTACTTCTCTTTGTCTTAGAAATAGGAGTGGTCCGACGATATCGGGGTCGTTTGTTAGATTTATTAGGCTTTCGTATACGGCTCGAGCTTTTTGTTCAGCAGCCATATCTTCGGATAGATCAGCAATGGGATCACCAGTAGTTGCAAAATATGATACTGTGAATGGGACTCCATTTGCATCGGTTGGATATAGTGATGTTCGATGTTCAGCGTAGTTACTTCCAAGACCGGCTTCTTCTAATTCTTTGGGGGTTGCTCCTTGTAATAGTTGATATTCCATTGCTGATATCATTTCAACGTGGCCTAATTCTTCTGTTCCTATATCTGTAAGTAGTGCTTTTCCCCTACTATCTGGCATTGTATATCTTTGATTTAGGTATCTTAGGGCTGCTGCTAGTTCACCATTACTGCCTCCGTATTGTGTTATTAGATATTTAGCAAATTTTAAATTTTTCTTTTTTATATTTACGGGATATTGTAACATTTTTTCATATTTCCACATTATATTCTCGCCTCCCAAGGCCATTTTCCTTCACTCCAAAGCCACGTTCTATTTAATAGATAGGGACTATCTAGGGTGAGGGGGCCATATTTTCTTTCGTATTCACTGCATAGTCTTTTTTCTTCATTTAGATATGTATTATAGATATTGATTGTTTCAGTATCATTGGGATGTGTATCTAAATAGAGGTCTAAATCAACTAGAGCGAATTTTAGTTCCCTTAGGGTGTTTAATTCTTTTTCTTGGGCTCCCGTAGGGTTTAGCGAAGCAGGCATATATCCTTTATACTCTTCATATTGATTGTTAAACATATTTCCTCGTTTGAAACCGATATCAGGATTGGTTAAAGATGAAGCAGTACTTGAACTAGTGGGCTTATAAGGCATTTGAGTTGGCATATTTTGGTAGTTCATATCTGTCATCATTTTATTTATATCGGTTACATAATTCATATCACCAGCTGGCGACATATTAAAAAAATTTTCAAAATTATTCATTTTTTCTCCCTTCCCTATATAGTATGTTTTTCCTAGATTTGAGAATGGGCAATTATATGAAAAAAGAGGTTATTTTGCCTCTACGATTAGTTTTATAGCAGTTCGTTCGTCTCCGTCGATGGTTATATCGGTAAATGCTGGAATGCAAACGAGATTTTTTCCGGTTGGTGCAACGAAACCTCTAGCAATAGCTATAGCTTTTATGGCCTGATTAAGGGCTCCTGCTCCTACGGCTTGCACTTCTACGCTGTCTTTCTCTCTAAAAACGTTGGCTAATGCTCCAGCTACTGAACTTGGATTTGACTTTGATGATACTTTTAGTGTTTCCATTTTATCATTCCTTTCTAGTTAAATATATGTATAGAGAAGAAAAAAATACTAAATTATTTTTTTAGTATTTTATATACGTCTTTTAGGTTATCGACTTCTCTATCGGCATACTCACTTACCTTCATTTTAAGAATTGTAAGAAATTCCACCATTGCTTCTTTGGAACCTCCACTTTCGAGAAGGTTATAGAGGTATTTTAGATAAAAGTCACTCATAATAAATTTTTCTATTTCATTTTTTGTCATACTTGTTTCGCATATATATGACATTATAGCGTTGTTATAATTTTTTCGATTTTCTAATAATATTTTAGAGGGGTTATCTCCTATGGTATAAAAATCTGAATCGATTATATGGATATTTTCATTAAATAGTATATTTCTATCGTTTACATCAGCTGTAATTATCTTGTTATTTGATAAGTTGTCTATATCTTGATATACTTTTGGAGTTGCAAGGGCTAATTTTGATAAGGATATGTTATGGCCTAATCTTCTTAGACAGGGAGCATTTATATATCTCATAGTATATCCAAGTAATATTTTGTCTTCACAATTTAAGTATCTAGGTAATATAAATGTTTCATTTTCTTTTTCAACTAACGGTACTAAACTTTCTCTGCAAATTATTAATTCTTCTTCTATAACGGGTTTAAATTCTTTATATATAGTTTCTTCATCTAATATATAGCATTTTCCAAATTTGCCTTCACCGTGTTCTAATGGTTTTAGTTTTGATACATCTATTTTCATATTTTTCCTCCTTAGCAGGAAGGTATTATACCATAAAGAAAAGAAAAAAGCAAATCTTAGTATTTGATTTGCTGTGCATTTACTTCAATAGTGGCTTGTATTTTTTTTCCTTGTTCGTTATTTTGATTATAGTTTTTTTCATCAAGCCATATTATTAGTGTGTAGTCGGCGACTGCATCTTTGGCTAGATAGTTATTTGATAAAATTGTAATGCTTCCGGTATTTGGAATAGTTCCGGTATTTAGTTTATCTCCTTTGGAGTTATAAAGGGCATATTTTAGGGTATCATTAGAGAATTCGTTAATTTTTATATTTAGTTTTATGTCTATTGTTTGGTCAATAGTGCTACTACTTATTACTGAAAAGTTATTTTTGTATACTTTATCCGATGTTACATAGAAAGATGGTTCGGTAGTTGGCCATAAGTTGGGATTTTTGATATAGGTTCCGTCTTTGTAATTGATTTCTATTTTACCGGTATATAGTTTAGTGGAATCTTTTTCGGCGGACTTTAGCATTCCATAAAGGGCAAATGTTACTCCTATTAGCATTATTATTAGTGTCATTACGAGCATTATTATATAATACATATTTTTTTTATCGGTTTGATCTTTCACTATGGTCACCTCTTTATTTTTTCTAATATAATGATATCATAAGTTAAATTTAATTGCAAGGCTTTTGAAAAAGAAAAAAAATACTAGAAATGGCCTAGTACTTTCATTTTTGTATGTTCTTCTTCTACTTTTTTGGCAACTATTTTATATGGATCTGTTATTTCGGTAGAACTGTTTTTCATAAAGATATTTATTATATATTTTGTAGGTATTTTTCTTAGTACTTTTTCTTCAAAGTCTTTATTTAAAATGGCTTCCTGTATTGCTTCTTGGTATTTTTCAGTTATTTTTGTTTCTATTTGTTTTTTATTTTGGGGATTGAAGTTAGTTGTTATTTTACTAATTTGGTCATTTATTTCTTCTAGATATTTTATGTTTTCGGCAAAACTTTCTTCTAGATAGATTGTATCTATTAAAAGAATTATGTTTTTTAATTTTTCTTGGTCTTCTGAATGTAAATTATTAGCTAGTGTTTGTATTTTATCTATGGTATCATAATTTGGGTTTAAATTTACTGAATGTACTTGATTATTTACTGCTGATATTGTTTCCTCAGGACTTGTAATTTGGGAGATTGTACTTTCTTCTGCTGTTATTTTTTGTTTAAAAATTAATTTTTTTAGTAATTTTTTTATTTTTAGTTCTTTCATTTTTACCTCTGTTTTGTTCTTGTCTTTGATTTAACTGGTTCTTTTTGTAATGTTTTTATAAGTGTATCTGTTATATTTTTACTTTCTTTTATTTCTTTTACTGATAATCCGTTATTTAGTAAAATGTTGGTTATATAAGAATGATGGATTGTTCTTAGTGTCATTTTGTCTAAGTCACCACTTTCTATAGCTAATTTTATAGCATTTTCATAATGGAATGCTATTCTTTCAGTTAATTCTAATTGAACTGGTATATCTAATGTTTTAACATATCCACTTAGCATTAAAGAAACATTATTAATATCTTCAATATTTTTTTTGAAACTTTTATTAAGGACAATAGTATCTATGAGATTTATGGCTTTTTCAAGAGTTGTTACTTTTTCTCTTCTTTCTTTTTCTTTATTGTATGTTTCTAGTTGTTTTTCTTTTAATTCTACTAACTCATTTATGTTTAATTCTTTATTTTTTTCGTATCTATGTAAATCATTATAGTGTTCTTTGGTAATTTTCTTTGTCATATTTTTTCTTATTTTTGTAAGAATGTTATTAATTATTGATAATCTATTCATCTTGACATCTGTTATAAAATATTTTAAAATCCAATTAATATTTTTTCGAAACTTAATAGCTCCAATAGTTGTTGGTATAACTATTGCTGCATATAATACTGGATTTTTTAGGAAAATAACAATTAATGATGTAATCATAAGGGCTACTCCTAGTGATAGTATTATTTCATTAGTTGACATAAATGCTGGGTCCTTTCGAGCATCTTTTTTGAGTAAAGATTTTTTTTCTTTTAATACTTTTATTTGTTCTCTTATAAATTTCATTTTGGGAGTAACTTCTAATTCTTCAATATCTGTTTTCTTTTGATTGATACTATTATTTAAGTTATTTATACTTTTTATTAATTCTTGTTCTTTTTGTATTATTTCTTCATTGTTTTTTCTCATATATTACCTCCTTATTTGCTAGTATTAATCTAACTAGTTGGCTTTTTTAAACTTGCTTGTATATTGTATTACTATTTTTTTGATTTGTCAATACATTTGTTTTAATTTTTGATTTTTCTTTAAAAAAAAGAATATCATCTTAGTTGGATTTTAATTCAAAGATAATATCCCTTAATTCGGTTGCTTTTTCGAAGTCTAGATGACTTGCTGCTTCTTTCATTTCCTTAGTTAAATTTACTATCATTTTTTGGGTTTCAGCTTTAGTTAGAACTGTTTTTTGTTCTTTTTCTTTAGTACTGTCTTCATTACTTATGACATCACGTATTTCTTTCATAATTGTTTTTGGTATAATTCCGTGCTTGCTGTTATATTCTTCTTGGATAGTTCTTCTTCTTTTTGTTTCTGTTATGGCTTCATTCATACTATCTGTAATGGTATCGGCATACATTATGACGTGGCCTTTACTATTTCTAGCACAACGGCCAATTGTTTGGATCAAACTTCGTGTACTTCTTAAAAATCCTTGTTTATCGGCATCCATTATTGTTATAAGGGATACTTCAGGAATATCTATTCCTTCTCTCAAAAGATTTATTCCTACTACTACATCATATATTCCACAACGTAAATCGTGAATTATTTTTAGTCTTTGGAGGGTTTTTACTTCACTATGAAGATATGCTACTTTGATATCAATATTTTTTAAGTAATCAGTTAATTCTTCGGCCATTCTTATAGTGAGGGTTGTTATGAGTATGCGTTCGTTTTGCTCGATGCGTTTATTTATTTCTTCAACTAAATCATCAATTTGATTTTTAGTTGGTTTTACTTCAATAGTTGGATCTAATAATCCTGTTGGTCTTATTATTTGTTCTACTACTTTATTATGTACTTTTTCCATTTCATAATCTCCTGGTGTGGCAGAAACGTATATTACATCGTTTACTTTTTCTTCAAACTCGGTAAATTTCAAGGGTCTATTATCAAGAGCTGATGGAAGACGGAATCCATAATCTACAAGATTTTGTTTTCTAGCTCTATCTCCATTATACATTGCTTTTACTTGGGGTATAGTCACGTGGGATTCGTCTATTACAAGTAGAAAATCTTTTCCAAAGAAGTCTATCAAAGTCGTTGGTGTTTCTCCTTCTTTTCTTAGAGCAATATGACGAGAATAGTTTTCTATTCCACTACAAAATCCTGTTTCTTTAAGCATTTCTATATCGTAATTGGTTCGTTCTCTTAATCTTTGTTCCTCAATTAATTTATTATTTTCTTTAAAATATTTTAAGCGTTCTTCTAGTTCTTCTTTTATATTTTGAATGGCTTTTTCTAATTTTTCATCACTGGTTACAAAGTGAGAGGCTGGGAAGATACTTACTGATTTTTTGTTTCTAATTATTTTTCCGGTTAGGGTATCAAATTCGCTTATTCTATCTATGGTATCGCCAAAAAATTCTATCATTATTCCACTTTTTCTTTCAGAGGCTGGTATTATTTCTATGACATCACCTTTAGCACGAAATGTGCCTCTTTTTAAATCAATATCATTTCTTTCATATAACATATCTACTAATTTTTTTAATACATAATCTCTTTCTATATCTTCATTTATGGCAAGAGTTAACATTTTGTTTTTATATTCTTCGGGTTCTCCTATTCCATATATGCAAGATACGGAGGAAACTACTATTACATCTTTATTTGATATTAATGATGATGTTGCATAGTGTCTTAATTCGTCTATTTCATCATTAATACTACTATCTTTTTCTATATATGTATCTGTACTTGGTACATAGGCTTCTGGTTGGTAGTAATCATAATAAGATACAAAATAGCATACGTGATTATTCGGAAATAGTTCTTTGAATTCGGAGTATAACTGTCCTGCAAGGGTTTTATTATGGGCAAGAACTAGGGTTGGTTTATTTACTTCCTTTATGACATTTGCTATGGTAAAGGTTTTTCCTGTTCCGGTTGCTCCTAGTAGTACTTGTTCTTTTTCCCCATTTTTTATTCCATCTACTAATTTTTTTATGGCTTCTGGTTGGTCACCACTAGGATTAAATTTTGATACTAATTCAAACATTTGTAATACACTCCTTTCGTGTTTATATATATTTTAACACATTTGTTATAGATAATGCAAGAAAAAAAGAAACTCATTAAACTTAGTATTTGTTTCTTTAAATATAGAAATTTTTATAATCAGTTAATGGTTTCTTATTTTTGTTTTTTTTCGTCCTCATCATCTTTAAATATTAGATATATTAATCCAGCAATTACAAGTAGTATTAAAATAATTATTATAATATGAGAAATTCCAGCATCCTCTTCTTTAATTTTTGTTTTATCTTTTTTGCTTGTTTTGTCTTTATCATCAACGTTTGTATATTTTTGGATGTCTTCAGTTTTGGTTTCTACTACTTCTTCGGCAATATTTTGAGTTTGGGTAGGATTTTGATTACCATTATTATTAGTGGGTGTTGTGGTATTTCCTTGTTCAACACCTGATGATGCTTTATTTACACTAATATAATACTCTTTTATTGTTCCATCTTCGGCAACTACTCTTATAGTAACAAGGTTTAATCCGGCTTTAAAGTTACTATTTCCGAGTATGGTGTATGTTGCTTTGTTATTTCTAAGTACTATATTTAAATCTAAATGGTCGGTATTTGCATCAACATTTACATTATAACTTTGTTTATTTCCATCAAAATTTAAATTGCCTTTATCTGTTTTAATATCATTTATATTATTATCATTTGATTGTTTTTTTGTTACGTTTATTTTGTAAGTATGTTCAGTAACATTGTCTTCGGCTAAAACAGTTATATATAGTGTTTTGGTTTCATTTATTTTAAAGTTACCGTTATCATCACTATTATATGTAATTAATGATGTACCAATTTCAGCATTATAATCTATTGTTAATTTATCTACATCAGTTGGTATGGTTATATTGTATTCAAATACATCTTTTTGGAAATTTATTTCTGCTTCTTTAATAGTTAGGGTTTTTAAATAAGCATTATTTGATTTCTTTATTTTTATATTTGCTGTTAAGTTTGAATTATTTGTTAAATTATAAGTATAATCGTATTTATTTATTTCTAAGTTATTTATACTTATATTTGTACTATCAACTGGTTTTTTAGTTTTAAATACAAGAGTTAGTACATCGCCATTATTTATATTACCAACGTACTGAAATTCACCTGTATTTGTATTAATGGCTCCCGATAGGGTATCACTTACAATAATATCTGTTAGGGTTAGATTTTCTTTATCGTAATTTAGGGTTCCATTTATTCCTGAAATTGTATCTGTTTTGCCGTTTAATTTGTATGTTACTCGCAGTTCTTCTCCGTTTATTACTTCACTTACACTAGAAGTAGTTATTTCTAGTGGACTAGTTGGTTCTGTAATATTTGTAACATTATCTATTTTCTTTTGGACGTTTGTTATGGTGTCTTTAGTTGGATTTTGAGATGCATCTCCTAAATTTGTTTGTTTTGATACTTCTTTATTTCCTAGTTTTTCATTAATAATGTTTTCTAAGTCAGAGTATGTAACTTGTCCATCATTATCATAATCGTATTTTACTATAACATTATAAGTTTCATTATAGCTTTCATCTGTTAATGATGTTATTATCAATTTATCATCTGTTGTTAGGGCTGATTCATCATATACATTTAAATTTGATTGGTTAACTATGGACACATTATAGTTACTATTATTTATTATATTTGTTACATAATCTACTAAACCTTTACGAGTTTTTATTACACTATTATATGAACCTTCAGTTATTAGTAGACCGTCTTTAAATGTATATTCTTCATTTGAGAGAATGCTATCTAAATTTGTTCCATACCTAAATTTTAATACTTTGGGATAGGAAATACTAGTTCCGTCCTCTTTTGTTAGGGTTACTACTTCATTATATGTGTATGTTCCTGGTAGTTTATCTTTAAAGTTATAAGTTATTATCCCGTCTTCATTGAATAACTGATAGTTTGTATATGTTCTACTTTCATCATATCCTGCTCCACTTACTTTATAGATTGTATAGGGAGCATCATTTGGTTCATAAAGATTTCCATATAATGTTATTTGTTCCGTAGTTTCACCTAAATTGATTGGTTCTTGGTCATTTGTTATATTTCCAACTACACCATCGTTTGTTTCATAAGCATAGTATGTATATCCTGTTTTTTCAGTTATATCACTTTCTATTTTATTAGTTGTTTCGACTATACTTATTTCTTCATTTTTGTTATTTTTAATTGTAACTGTAAACTTATATGTACCATTATAGTAAATGGTTTCACCATTTTCTTCTTGATACGCATAACCAGCTGTCCAATTGTTAAATCCTAGTGTACTTACTATAGAACTGAAATTACTAATTTTATATCCCGCTAATAACTCACTACCCAATATATTTTGAATAGTATATGGTTTATTAGCGTTTGCATAGATAACTTCACCATTTTGGTATATAAATTCAGCAACTAAATCAATACTATAGGTTTCTTCTGGATTTACAACTAAATCTGTGGCTGTAATTGTATAGTTATCGTTTGCTACATCAACATTTACGTCTACGTCTTGCATAGTGGTTGTATCTGCAAACACACTAATGGTAGGCGATAATTGTGTAATGATCATACATATAACTATAAATACTTTCATAAATTTACTCGCTTTTCCCATATTATTCCCCGCTTTCGTTTTTAAATGAAATGACACGTTTATCCTCTTTGTATCATTTCTAGTTCAGTATATCATTTATTTATACGTTTGACTAGATACTTTACACAAACTTTACATTTTAGGAGTGTTATTTCAAGAGAAAATGGTCATAATTACGAGAAAAATGGGATTTTTGGAAATTTTATAATTTTTTTGTTATATGTAAACTTAGATGTAATAAATTCTATATTTTGTAGGTGTCTTCAAGAGAAAATTCAACATTTTCATTTATCCAATTTTTTCTTGGCTCAACGGCGTCACCCATAAGTACACTTACTCTTTTTTCGGCAAGGGCAGCGTCAGTAATATTTACTTTAATTAAACTTCTTGTTTTAGGATCCATTGTTGTATCACATAACTGGTCAGCATTCATTTCTCCTAATCCTTTGTATCTTTGTATTTTATAGTTTGATTTGCCTTTTGTATATTCTTTTAATTCTTCATTACTCCAAAGATATTTTTCTTTTCCAGCAGAAAATACTCTATATAATGGAGGCATTGCAATAAATAGTCTTCCGTCTTCAATAAGGGGACGCATATATCTATAAAAGAATGTTAATAGTAAACACTGGATATGGGCACCATCATCATCGGCATCGGTCATTATTATTACTTTTCCGTAATGGGCTTCTTTTATTTCAAAGTCATTTCCAACGCCTGCTCCAATAGTATGGATAAGGGTATTTATTTCTTCGTTTTTAAAGATATCTTCTATTTTGGCTTTTTCAGTATTTATTACTTTTCCTCTAAGGGGTAATATGGCTTGAGTTCTACGGTCTCTTCCTTGTTTAGCTGATCCTCCGGCAGAGTCTCCTTCTACTATAAATAGTTCTTTTTCTTCCCATTTTTTGCTTAAAGCGGGTGTTAATTTACCACTTAGTATTTTTTCTAGTTTGCTTTTGTCTTTGCCTTTTCTTGTTTCTTCTTTGGCTTTACGAGCGGCTTCACGAGCTTCTTTTCCTTTTAGGGCTTTGGTTACTATATTAGTGGCAATGGCATTGTTTTCTTCTAAGAAAAATTTTAATTTTTCGGTAGTAATTGCTTCAACAACACTACGAGCAATTGGTGTTCCTAGTTTGGACTTTGTTTGGCCTTCAAATTGGAGAATACTCTCAGGTATTTGAACGGCGATTATTGCTGTTAGTCCTTCTCTTACATCGGTTCCTTCAAAGTTCTTGTCTTTTCCTTTTAGAAAGCCGTTTTCTTTAGCATAATCGTTTAGTACTTTGGTAATAGCGGTTTTAAAACCTACTTCGTGACTACCTCCATCAGATGTTTTTACGTTATTTACAAATGATATTATGTTTTCTGAATAGTTGTCTGTATATTGTAAGGCAACATTTACTTTTATCTTTTCTTTACTGCCTTCAAAGCATAGTATATCGTGAAGGGTTGTCTTATCTTCATTTAAATATTTACAGAATGCTTCTAAGCCATTTTGGTATTGGTATTTTTCACTTCTTCCATCATTTTCATTTATTATTTCGATTGTGAGACCGTTTATTAGAAAAGCACATTCTCTCATTCTTTCACATATTGTGGAATAACTGAAATTGGTATCTGAAAAGATACTGCTATCGGGCTTAAATTTTACGGTAGTTCCGGTTTTGGTAGTTGAACCTATCTTGATAAGAGGTACTTCTACTTTTCCACCATTACTAAATTTTATATAGTATTCTTCTTTATTACGACGAGTAGTTACTTCCATATAACTGCTTAGGGCATTTACGACACTAGCACCTACTCCGTGAAGACCTCCTGATACTTTGTATCCTCCATCAGAGAATTTACCGCCGGCGTGAAGTACTGTGTATATTACTTCGGGAGTGGACTTGCCAGAAGGGTGCATTCCTGTTGGTATTCCACGGCCACGGTCAGTTACACTTATTGATCCGTCTTTGTGCATTTCTATTTTTATGTAATCGCCATAACCGTTTAGGGCTTCGTCAACACAGTTATCTACTATTTCCCAAACAAGGTGATGTAGGCCTCTTTTATCAGTTGAACCTATATACATTCCGGGTCTTTTTCTTACGGCCTCTAATCCTTCTAATATTTTGATTGAACTTTCGTTATATTCACTTTTATTCATTTATATCACTCTCACTCTTTCTAAAATACATTTTATCACAATTTTGGGGGGCAATCAATGGTAGTTAGGACTTTTTTGTATTTTTTGGGCCCTAAGGGGGGTAAGAATTTATATTTTTTTTACTTATTAATTTACTTAGTTACTACTTCTTCTTTTATTTCACCAAGAATTTGATTTGTATCTTTATCTAATTTAGTTAAAGTTACTTTTATTACTTGGTTATTTGGTTTATGAGTTGGAAGCACTATGGGAATATAGTTTGTTGTATAGCCTATTGTTCTATCTTTATGATCCTCGGTTAGTATTTCATATTCTTTATTTAGATTATTTGTGTAGTATTCTTGTTCATATTTATTTGATAGTTCTAGTACTTCTCTTACTCTTTCTTTTTTTGTTTTTCCATCGATTTGATTTGGCATTTTGTCAGCTGATGTTCCTTTTCTTCTTGAATATGGGAAAGTGTGTATTTTAGTGAATTTTATTTTATTTAGGGTATTTAGGGTTTCTTGATAGTTTTCTTCTGTTTCATTTGGGAAGCCTAGTATTAAATCTGTTGTAATAGATATATTGGGTATTTCTTTTCTTATTTCATTGATTTTATTTATGTAATAGTCTACATTGTATTTTCTATTCATCATTTTTAATATGTGATTACTTCCTGATTGGAGAGGTATATGGAGATGTTTGGCCATAATGGGATTTGTTTTAATTAACTTTATTATTTCGGGGGTTATTTCGTTTATTTCGATAGATGATAATCTTATTCTATATAGATTGGGTATTTTTACTAACTGGGTTAAGAGATGATAAAGGTTTGTTTCTTTATCTATTCCATATCTTCCTGTATGTATTCCGGTTAATACTATTTCTTTAAAGCCTTTTTGGGTAAGGGATGTTACTTCAGCAATTACTTTATTTTCTTCTTTACTTCTTAGTGAACCTCTTATGTATGGTATTATGCAATATGTACAGAAAGCGTTACAACCGTCCTCAATTTTTACAAAGGCACGGGTATGTTTATTGAAGTTTGTTATTTGCATATCTTCAAAGTCAGCACTAGTTAAATCGTATATCCTAGTTATATTTTGTTTTTTTTCTTTGTATTCTTCTATTAATTTGACTATTTTTGATTTGTCTTTGTTGCCTATTACGATATTTGCTCCTTCAATGGGGAAGCCGGCTTGTACGTGGCAACCCATTACTACTGTTATGGCATCTTTATTTCTTTTTAGGGCTCCGTTTATTATTTTTCGGTCTTTTTTATCGGCTTCATTAGTAACACTACAAGTATTTATTATATATACGTCAGCTTCTTCTTCCCAGTCCACGATAGTGTAACCGTTTTTGACTAATTCACTAGTGACATATTCGCTTTCATATATATTAACCTTACATCCAAGGGTGTAAATTGCTGCTCTCATTTGTTTCACTTCCGTTTCTTGTTCTACCATTTGCGAAAATTTTAGTTGTATGATAGAATATTTTTGGTGATTTTTATGTTTAAATATAGTTTAGATAATAAGAGATACCATACTCTTAACTATTTTTATAAAACTAATTTTGGTTTTAAAATTAAGAAAATTAGTCTTAATGGGGGATTTAGCTGTCCTAATATGGATGGTACAAAGGGATATGGGGGTTGTATTTATTGTTCAAAGAGTGGTAGTGGAGAGTTTGCTGGTAATGTTACCCACTCTTTAGTAAAACAGTTTTATGAGGTTAAAGAGGTTATGGACAGAAAATGGCCTAATGGGAAATATATTGGTTATTTTCAGGCTCGAAGTAATACTTATGCTCCTCTTTCGATATTAAAGGAAAAATATGAGGCTATTCTTTCTTTACCTGATGTTATGGGGCTTGCGATTGCTACGAGGTGTGATTGTATAAGTGATGAGGTGCTTGATTACTTAGGGGTTCTTAGTAAGAAATATTATATTGTAGTTGAATTGGGTTTACAAAGTATTTGGGAAGAAACGGGGAAATTTATTAATCGGGGTCATACTTTGTTTGAATTTACATCTTGTGTAAAGAGACTTAGGGAAAGGGGTATTAATGTGGTTGTTCACCTTATTAATGGTCTTCCTAATGAGACTTTGGATATGATGTTGGAGAGTGCTAAATTTCTTAATACTCTTGATATTCAAGGTGTTAAATTTCATACTTTGATGGTCCTTAAGGATACGCCTTTGGAAAAGTTATATAATAAGGGTGATATTAAAATTTTATCTAAGGATGAGTATATTGATATTGTTATTAGACAACTTGAAGTATTAGACCCTAAGATAGTTATTCATCGCATTATATCTGATGCTGATATTGATAATCTTATTTCTCCAAAGTGGATTGTTAAAAAGGTTAGTGTAATGAATGATATTGATAAGGAAATGGTAATAAGAGATACTTATCAAGGTAAATTATTTGGTAAGTAATGGTATTGTTTTACTCTTCTCCACTTATATCATATAATTTTTCAATGGGCTTTAAATTGTATAATTTATTGGCATACTCAAATAGTCTTTCCATTTCGATTTTGTTATCTTTTATGTATTTATAGATTATTTCTTTTTCGCGTTTCTTTGAGACTTCTATTTCGACATTATCTCGATTTATTAATACATCAAATAGTTTTAGATATCTGCAATTATCATTATCGATAATTATTTTTGGTCTTTTAATGGTTACTCCTAAGCCTTTATTTTTATAGTGGTTATTGTTGGGGCATTCATTTGTTACTATTATTATTTTTGGGGATGTTTGACTAGTTAAGCCTAATTCGTTAAATAGATGTATTCCTGTGTAGTACCCTTTCTGACCGTTAGCATCTTTAATGTATTTTCTGTTTATAGTCTTTTGGGAAACTATTTCTCTACTTTTTTCTTTATTTTTTGTTTCCTTATAGTATACACCTTTGGTACACTGTTCTACTTTGTTTGCTTTTACTAGTCTATTTATATAGACATAGATATCCTTAATAATATTGTTTAATAGTTCTTCTTCCATAACACTTTCGAAGTGTCTTTTTATATCCTCGATAAAGATTGGTTCATCTGTGGGATAATTGTCAATATACTTTATTAGTATTTCATTATAATTCATACGTTTTCCTCCTTTATTTTTGTTATAACAATACGTTAATTATAACTTCTTTTTTCAGTGACTGCCAACATTATAACTTATTACTTTTTATATGTCAACCGTTTTTTGATAATTTTTTGTTTTTTTTGGGGATAGACTATGGTCTTGTTTATTTGGCTTTGTTTTGGGGGTGATTATAGTTTTTGTATTTCTGTGAGTTTGGACTTGCAGTTTTGGAAAATCTGTAATATGAGGCTAACAGTTTTGGGAAATCTGCACAATTTTGGGGTGTTAAAATCTTTAATTTATGGACAACTTAGGAATAATAGGACATTATTTTGATAATATGGGTAATAACGGGAAAAACTTTTAAAAATCTTTAACATTTGTTTGACAAACTAAAAGAAATGTGCTATTATATTAGCAAATGAAAAAAAATTAGGGAGGTATTTTTAATGCGAACAAAATCGATAGGACTTACGAAAAAACAGAAAGAGGTACTTACCGTTATCAAGAAGTTTTATGCGGAGAATAAATATCCACCTTCTGTAAGACAGATTGGGGAAATTATTGGTATTAACTCTCCGGCGACGATACACGTTCATTTGAAGGGACTTGTGGAAAAGGGATATGTTAATAGAAATCCTTATGGTAATAAGGCGATTGAACTTTTGGTTCCTAATGAATATGATACTAAGAGTGATGAGGTTGTTAATGTTCCTTTAATTAAGGAAGAGAATGGTAATTATTTACTTGAACTTGAAACTCCAAATGAGATTTTCTCTATTCCAACGTATTTAGCGGATGAGGATGTTGATGTGTATGCTATGCAAAAAATTAGTGATGATATGATTGGTAGTGGAATTCTTAGTGGGGATATTGTTATTGTTAAGAGATGTGAAAAGGCTAAGGATGGCGATATGGTAGTTGCTTTAGATAAGAATAATTTGCCGACAATTAAGAGATTATTTAATGAAAGAGGGTTTGATAGACTTCAAACTGATAACCCTGAATATGATCCGATTATTGTTAAAAAGGCAGTTATTGTTGGTAAAGTTGTTGGTTTATATAGAAAGTTTTAAAAAAGTTTTGCAAGGGTATTATTTCTTGCAAAACTTTTTTTAACTATATACTACACGTTCTTTGTAACTTTATTATTAGTATTAGGGTAATATTTTAGAACTATTCTCTTTAACGGGGGCAAAGCTTAGGCGATGGTACTTTGTTATTCCATACTCCCGTAGGGCCTCAATGTGTTTTTTGGTACCATAGCCTTTGTTGTGTTTTAAATCATACATTGGGTACTTTTTATCTAGTTCAACAAGCATTCTATCCCTTGTTACTTTGGCAATAACAGAAGCAGCAGCAATAGTTATAGACTTGGCATCTCCTTTTATTATGGAAGTGGTTGGGACATCTAAAGAGAGGGGCATTGCATCTACGAGGATATGTTCTGGTTTTATTTTACTGTTTTGGACAGCTTCTTTCATTGCTACCTTAGTGGCTTCATAGATATTTATTTCATCTATTGTTTTTTCACTAGCCTGCCCTATTCCTACTGATAATGCTTTATCCATAATTACATCATAGAACTGTTCTCTTTTCTTTTCGGATAATTTTTTGGAGTCGGTGAGTCCTTCTAATTTAAAGTCCTTGGGTAATATTACGCAAGCTGCTACTACGGGTCCTATTAGGGGACCTCTTCCTACTTCGTCTATTCCTCCTACTAGGTTTATATTTTTATTCCATAATTCTTTTTCATACTGATATAAATCTGTATTCATAGTGTCATTTCTCCTTAGAAAGGGCGATTATTTCGTCTTAGATTTTCAATATTTTTATTCATTTCTCTTAGTTTTTCTTCGTTTGTTAGGGGTTTATATTTGGGTCTTTCACCATACATCTTTTTATTTAATTCTGTTTGTCTTTGTTTGGCTTCTTTTAAATCGTTATTATGGTTTGCTTTCCATCTTCTTTCAAAGACATTCATTAAATCTTCATTTCTTGGTTTCTTTAACATTTATCATCACACATATCCTTTAATACTTTATGTATATTAGTTTGGTATATATTATATAATTCTTTTGATTGTTCTTCATTTAGTTCTACATAAGGGTCTGTTTGACTATCTACGGTATTTTGGTGATAGCCTACTAGTTCACCATCTCTTACAAAGAGAACAATGGGAACATATATTCTTTTTTCTCCAGTATTGTGCTTATTATTTTCTGTATCATATATTATATAGTCATCTAATATATATTTTAATTTATCTACTAGTTTATAGTATTCATCACTTGCTTTACTTGTTGTTACTATATTACCGTCTGCATCTAGTTTCATTGTATCTCTTTCATTTTGCATATTTACATAGTATATTTTATCTAGGGAAGTAGAACTTGATGCATCTAATAGTTCTTTTACGGCATTCCTACACCAAGGGCATTTGGGAAATCCTAAGTATATTACTCCAGTTCCGTTATCTAGGATTTGGTTTACTTCTTTTAGATTTGAGTATTTTATTATATTATCTTTTTTTATATTTAGGGTTAAGTATGTATTATCTTCGTTTGTTTTGCCGTTATATACTTCGTATTCTTCTTTAAACTTTTCTCCATCTGTTAATTCGTTTTTCTTTATACATCCACTTATTAGTAATACCATTATTATTACTAGGGTTATTGTTAGTGTTTTCTTCATATACTACCTCTTTCTTTATACTCACTAATTGTTATTATATAATAGTTATTTAAAGTTGGCAATATATATATTAATATTTTTTATATTTTTTTATAGTTTGTAAAGAAAAACTACCCTATGGGGGGTAGCATATATATTATTGTTTTAACTTATTTCACGATGTAGGGATCAGAAGAGGTGCCTGTTCCGTCTGTTATACTTGTACTAGAGTTCAGATAAAAGACTGGGCTGACCGCGAGGGCGTTATTGCTGATGTTGAGGCCGAATCGACCCGCGTAGTCGACGTAAAGCACATAATCGGAGTCGCCCGAATACGGCGACATAAGCCACTGATAAGTATTTGAAATATAGAGCCAATCCTTAGACTTACAACTACCATTATAATCATATAAATTAGTACCAGTCGCACAACTATTTCCAGCCGCATAACCATAATCAGTTGGGTACATTAACCCTACATAACCATCCCAATATAAAGGTCTACTTGTATTATATCTACTTGTTCCTCTTTCATAACTATACATAGCTGTTGTTTTTACTTCACTAGTATTAGTTCCCCCTAAATAATATCTACTAGTAGTTATATAACTCTTAGCCTTATCACTTAATTTATAATTAGTAAAATTAATATTTGTTGCTGTCGTACTATCATTATAGTAACTACCACTTGTCCCATTCCACCAAGCACCACTATTTAAGAGTTGCATAATCTCGCTACCACTTGTTAAACTATTACTATAGTTACCACTAGTAATAGAAGCCCATATATTATCATAACTAAAATTTCCATTATTTACTTTATAGTCCCAACTAAATGAACTAGTAGTTCCATCTGTTAGACGCGTTGCCTTTATTACTTTAAGTAAGTTTTTACCAGCATTCTCTTCATATATACTTCCTATTATTCTATATAAGTGTTTATCAGGACAAGTACTCTGTCCTTCCATATCTAAACATATATAATTACTAGGGTCTGCTCCATAATACCTATAATCAGTAACTGCTGGTATAGTACTACCAGTAGCACTATCACCACTCGCAATAGCGTCGTGCTGTACTTTATATACTCCACTACCACTATCCCCTGTGGCACCTTCATCTAACCCTTCAACTAAGGTTACGGCATTAACTGGAGGTGTAGTTACATTTACGTTTAATACCCCTTTCATACTACTAGATTGCATAGATGTATTATTTTCTTCATTACCATCTATCCATATATATAGTTTATAATAGGTTTTATTATCAGCAAGGGGAGTATCTACTAATATATTTAGTTTACCTATAGATGCATCTTGGAAGTTACCACTTGATACATTATTATAGGTATTTCCATCACTACTACTTAGTAATTCATATTTAAAGGAAGGTGATTTTAGGGTATCTGATATAGAAGTTATATCTAGATATATATTAGTATATAGGTCTGTAGTTAGGCCTTTCTTTTTCCTTATAGAGAACTCAGTTAGGGCTCCATCATCATAGTTAAAACTTGGAGATAGATTGGTTATATTTATATCATTACCGGTTTTAAAACTTACATCGGCTAGGTCTCCTATTGTTACATTCATACTGGTATTATCTTTACTTGACCATACATACCAAGCAAAGGTTCCTAGTAGTACTACTGATGTTAGTAGGACTAGGGATAGGATTAATTTTCTTTTATTATTGGTAGTGTCCACTATATTCACCTCTTACTTTATAAGTAAATTTTATCATATAATGGGGGTATTTGCAAGGGGTTTATTTTATTTTTCTTTTATTAGATAGGTATTTATTTTGATGTCTTTTAAGTCGTTTAGCATATCATCAAAGATATCTAAGGCTAGGATATATCTTGGCATATTTATTCCTCCTAAGTATATAATAGCATATTTTTTTTATTGTGCAAGTTATTCGACATAAGTTGTCAAATTTAGATATTAGAGGGGGACTTTGAGGGTTTGGCCGATACTTAAAGTGGTGGTTTTGAGATTGTTTAGGTTAATGAGATTGTTTACGGTGGTGTTATATTTTTTGGCAATTGAATAGAGGGTATCTCCTTTTTTTATAGTATGGGTTGTATAGGAAGTGGTAGTGGGTATTTTTAGGGTTTTTCCAATGGTTAGGGTGTTGGTGTCTAAGTTATTTAGGGATTTTATAGCGGATATGGTGGTATTATATTTGGTGGCTATACCGTAGAGGGTATCTCCTTTTTTTATGGTGTATGTTAGGGTATTTGGGGTAGGAGTAGTACTAGGAGTAGGTGTTTCTTTAAGGGGTATTTTTAGTTTTTGGCCTATTCTAAGGGTACTTGTGGAGAGGTTATTTAGGGATTTGATATTGTTTACAGTGGTATTATATTTTTTGGCAATACTGTATATGGTATCTCCTTTTTTTACGGTATAAGTACCACTAGAAGATGCGCGAGATATGATTGTATTTGCTATTGCATTGCCTAGGCTTTGATAGTTTTTTAACTGGGTTACATCGTCTTCAGGGCTATCGACATAGCCGTATTTTATTATGATGGTTTCATAGGGTGAGGTATTTCTTATTATGTAATCGTAGTCGGAAGCTAGATCGGATGGGAGGCGACGTTGATAGTATTTGTTTACGTTTTGGCCGGTACTTTCGAGGGCGGTAGCAAGGGCTTTAGCGAGGTTATTGGTACTTCTTAAGGGGTAGATTATTTCCGCTCCATCGTCTTTGCCTTCATTTAGACGGTTGGATATAACGATAATATCATTAGATGTGGTAGCATAGTTTTTTATCTTAGTAGCCCGCTCGGCTTCGGGAATATCAACATCTTCGGTTCGGGTTAAATATACATCTATTCCTTTATTTTTTAATATGTTATATATGTATTTGGATATGGCTAAGTTCCAATCTTTTTCGGTTATTCCTCCCCCACTTACTCCGGTATCGTTTCCTCCCCTAGCGGGATCTATTATTACTTTCATTGTATCACTCCTTGATTTAGTTTATGTTTTATTAATAATAAAAAGAACTAAGGGGAGAAACTTAGCTCTTTGGTTAGGTTTATATTTTTTCTAAAATGCCTTTTTCTAAATCATCAAGCGTATATAAATATTCAATTTCATCATAAGCATCTTCTAAATTGGTTTTAGATGGTAACCACCCTCTTCCGTCAGTTATCCAAACAAATTTCACATTATCAATTGCTTTTATTTTACTGTTTAATTCAATATAGCTTTTTGCAGTTTCATTTGGTTTTGATCCTTGCTTTCCATAATAATTAACTTCCATAACTATTATTTTTCCATCAGTTTTACTTTTATAAACAAAATCAAACTTTTTAGTTGCTTTACCTATTGAACATAAATTGGTTCCATATTTCTTATCTATATTAGCACTTTTCATTTGACAATTGTATTCAATATCTAAAAGTTTAATATATTCTTCAACTATTGTTTCCATTATTTTTCCAGACCTAGATTTTCTAGCATTAGTATCCATACCTACTTCTATTCCTATTGCATAATCAACAAGGCTTTTAATCTTTTTATCTTTTAGCAATTCTAATAAACCACTCTTTTTTAAGAATTCAGCATAATCTTCAATAGGATGATTTAATTGAATAAAATCATAGCATATATATTGTTCATCTATAATATTAAAATTTCTATTTTTTATATTATCAAGTATTGTCATTGTTGGAACATTTACAATATCAAATTTTGTTTCGTGGGTTGCTAAAAGAATTGGAATTGATTTCATTATTTCTGGATATTCAGATATTAAATCAATAAATTCTTCTTCAATATTTTCTTTACCAATTAAACTATTTAATAAATTTAAATGTCTTTCATAATCCTTTATATTTAAATATACTTTAGGATAGTCTACAAAAAAATCAGTTGGAGTAATACTCTTTTTTAGACCTTTTATTACATCATCAAATTCACGTTTCATTTTATATCACTTTCCCTTCTTCTTATTGTTAAGTCAAAATATTCTTTTTCTTTTTCGATACCTATATACTTTCTATTTAATCTGCTAGCAACAATTCCCGTAGTACCGCTTCCATTAAATGGGTCTAATATTAAATCACCTTCATCTGTTGATGATAATATAATTTTTTCTAATATTTCCATAGGTTTTTGAGTAGGATGTTTACCACATTTTTTCTCACTAGGTTTAGTGAGTGATGTCTCCCAGACGTCTTTCATTTGCTTATCCCCGTTTAATTCTCTCATTAATGAATAATTAAATTTGTGTTTGGAATTTTTTAAATTTTTTTTAGCCCATAGAATTGTTTCAGTGGAATGAACGAATGCCCTACAACTAATATTTGGGGGAGGATTTAACTTTTTCCAAGTTATATTATTTATTATTTTAAATCCTTCTTGTTCCAATGCCATACCTATTGAATAAATATTGTGCATAGTTCCGCTAATCCAAATAGTGCCGTTATCTTTTAATATATGGTTGCATAGTTTAATCCACTTTCGATTAAATTTATGTTTTTCTTCTATACTGATAGATTTATCCCAATTACCTTTATTTACTGATACCATTTTTCCACCACTACAAGAAATACCATCACTGGATAAAAAATAAGGAGGGTCAGCAAATATCATATCAATGCTTTTTGGTTCTATTTCTTTTAATATTTTAAATGAATCACCTTGTATGAGTTTAAAATCTTTATCTTCATAATAGCACTTTTTATTCACATACTACCTCCTTTATTATACATCATTAATTATTAAAATCCTCTTTTATTTTCAAAATTTGTAATAATTAATTCTTCTACTTTACCTCTCTTCTTTCCATTAGAGTTAATATTTCTCTTTGCTTCAATTATATGAATATTGAAATCTTTATATAATTCATTTACTAATACTGTATTATGATTAGAAAGCATCACATAACAACCTCTATCAGATAGTTCTTTAAATACTTTGGCAAGGCGTTTTTGTTCTTCCTTGCCAAAACCATCTTCAGTATAACTATTAAATGTTGATGTATCAGAATCATAAGGTGGATCAAAATATATAAAATCTCCTTTTTTGGCATCTTTTACTGCCTCTTCAAAATCTACTGATAACAACTTAATGTCATTATAATTTAAATATCCACAAATAATACCTAAATTTTGGCCTTCATAAGTATTTACCTTAGTTTTTTTACCAAATGGTACATTAAATTCATTTTTGCTATTAACCCTATATAAACCGTTAAAACAAGCTTTGTTTAAGTAAATAGTACGAGCTGCTCTTTTATAGTCTGCTAACTTATTAAATTTCCTTTTATCTCTATCTAAATTTCTAATCTCGTAATAATATTCTTCTGAATGTTCGGTTTCGTGATGATTTAGTTCTCGGCACATTGCTTCAAACTTTTTTTCATCTTTAATACATTCATATACATTCATCAGTTCTTTATTGCAATCATTAATAACGGCTTTTTTAGGTGAAAGTTCGAACAATAATGCTCCTCCACCTATAAATGGTTCATAATAAGTATTAAACTTATCGGGAACATATTGTTTTAATTTATCTATTATTTGTCTTTTTCCTCCAGCCCACTTTACAAATGGTTTTCCTTTAATCATACATTTCCTCCTGATTTTTTTATTTATAATGTTTATAATATTATATCATAATAATTGACTTTTTTGTTACTAATATTGTGTTTAATACTAAAAAGAACTAAGCTTTTTGGCTTGGTTCTCTCAGTCCAACTAAGGAATACTGTTTTACACATTCTCAAATTGGGAATTATATAACTTAGCATAGAAACCGTTTTGTTTTAGTAATTCTTCGTGATTTCCTTGTTCAATGATGTTTCCTTCGTTCATAACTAGAATTAAATCGGCATTTTTTATGGTAGATAATCTATGGGCTATTATAAAGGATGTTTTGCCTTCCGTTAGTTTATCCATTGCTTTTTGGACTAGTTCTTCTGTTCTGGTATCTACTGATGATGTTGCTTCATCTAGTATTAATAGTGGGGCTGAACTTGTCATACAACGGGCTATGGTTAGTAATTGTTTTTGTCCGGCAGAAAGGTTATCTACTTCTTCAAGCATTGTGTCATAGCCTTTAGATAGGGATCTTATGTAGTGGTCCATTCCTACGGTTTTACAGGCTGTCTTTATTTCTTCATCAGTTATATTATCTCTATTAAATCTAATGTTATCTTTGATTGTGCCTTTAAAGAGCCATGTATCTTGAAGGACCATTACAAAGAGGTCGTGAATGTTTTCTCTAGTTAGGTCTTTTATAGATATGTTATCTATTTTTATATCACCGGAATTTATATTGTAGAACTTCATTAGTAAGTTAACCATTGTTGTTTTACCGGCTCCTGTAGGGCCTACAATTGCAACTTTAGAACCGGCTTTGATATTTGCTGAGAAGTCTTTTATGATTATTTTGTCTTCATCATAGCCGAATTTTACGTGTTCAAAGATAACGTTTCCTTTTACTTCCCCAGGTAATAATTTTTGAGTGATATTTTTTTCACTTGGCATTTCTTCTTCATCTAAGAAGTCGAATACTCTTTCGGATGCAGCAGCTGTTGACTGGATATATGTCATTGCTTGGGCAATTGTACTTAATGGGTTTGTGAATAGTCTTATATAGATCATAAAGGCTACTATTACGCCAAAGGTTATATTTCCGTTTATAACGAGGGCTGCTCCTACTACGCATACAGCTACGTATCCAAAGGATCCGATAAAACTCATTAGGGGCATCATTAATCCTGATAGGAATCTACTTTTACGGGCACTATCGTATAGTTTATTGTTTATTTCATCGAACTTTTTAGTTGTTTCTTTATTGGCGTTATAGACTGTTACGACATCGTGGCCTGAGTATACTTCTTCGATATGGCCATTTAGTTCTCCTAACTGTTGTTGTTGAAGAAGAAAGTATTTTTGGCTTTTGGATAGTATTACAATCATTAGGGCAAAGCCTATTAGACTGGCTACTATTCCGGTTATGGCCATTATCCAGTTGGTTGCAAACATCATTATTATTGAACCTATAAAGAGGGTAATGGCACCTACAAAGTCACTGATACTATTGTTTAGAGACATGCCAATTGTATCTACATCATTAGTTATTCTTGATAATACATCTCCATAACTGTTTTTATCGAAGTATTTTAGGGGTAGTTTATTTATTTTATGGGATAGATTTTTTCTTAATTTTTGAGAAAATTTATTGGTAACTGTAGCCATTATGAAGCCTGCTAAGCAGTTGAAAAGCCAACTTAGTGTGTATACTATGGTTAGGGTAATGGCTATTTTGGTTACTTTACTTAAGTCTATTCCTGTCATTATTCCTTCAGTAATGGTATCGGTTATTTCTTTTAATCTTCCTGGCCCATATACTCCTAAGGCACTTGCTAGGGCTGATAGAATCATTACTATGATGATGGGTGTTTTATATGGCTTACAGTTTTTTAGAAGGGTTGTTATGGCTTTTTTGAAGTCTTTTACTTGATTATCGTTATTTTCGTGATTATGCATTTTCGAGTTCCTCCTTACTTAACTGGGATAGGGCGATTTCTTTATAAACATCACAGGTTTTTAATAGTTCTTTGTGTGTTCCCTGTCCTACTATTTTTCCTTCATTTAGAACGATTATTTTATCGGCATTTTTGATAGTTCCTATTCTTTGGGCTACTATTAGTGTTGTGGCATCTTTGGTGTGTTTTTTTAATTCTTTTCTAAGAGTGGTATCGGTTTTGTAATCTAGTGCTGAGAAGGTATCGTCAAAGATATATATTTCGGGATCTCTAGCAATAGCACGGGCTATTGATAGTCTTTGTTTTTGTCCACCTGATATATTGGTTCCTGATCTTGAGATACTGGAATTGTATTTGTCTTCCATTTTTTCGATAAATTCACTAGCTTGGGCTACTTTACTTGCTTCTTCTATCTTACTTTTTGATACTTTTTTGTTATTTACTAATCCGTAAGATATGTTTGATGATACTGTTCCTGAAAATATGATTGGCTTTTGGGATACATAGCCAAGGCGGTTATTTAGTTCTTCTAGTTTATAGTTTTTTACGTTTACTCCATCTACTAATACTTCACCATAAGTGGCGTCATAGAATCTTGGTATGAGGTTAACTAGGGTTGATTTTCCGGAACCGGTTGATCCGATAAAGGCTACTGTTTCTCCTTTTTCGACTTTGAATGATATGTTTTCAAGCATATTTTCTTCGGCATCTGGGTATCTAAATGTTACATCTTTAAATTCTATTGTTCCTGTTTCTTTGGTTTTTCCACTGAATACTCCGGATACTATTTTTGGTTTCTTTTCTAGTATTTCTAGTATTCTTTTAGCGGATACTTGAGCACGGGGATAGAATATAAAGATCATTGTTAACATCATAAATGACATTACTACTTGCATTGCATAAGATGAGAATACGACCATATTACTGAATATGGTTAGTTTATCTAACATACCGGCATCATTTATCATATAGGCTCCAACCCAATATATGGAAAGGGATAGTCCTGACATTATGAGCTGCATACCTGGGGTTAGAAGAGCCATTGTTCTTGATGTAAACATATTGGTTTTGGTTAGTTCGTTATTTGCACTTGCAAACTTTCCTTCTTGATACTTCTCGGCATTGAAGGCTCTTACTACTCTTATTCCGGTTAGGTTTTCTCTTGATGTATGGTTTAGATTATCGGTTAGTTTTTGTATTATCTTGAACTTTGGTAAGGCTACTAGTACTAGTATTAGTATCATTATTAGGAGTATTCCGACAGCTCCAGCGGTTATGACACTCCATTCAAAGCCTTTGCCATATATTTTCATTATTGCCCATACAGCCATAATGGGGGCTTTTATAAGCATTTGCATACCCATTGCTATTAGCATTTGGACTTGGGTTATATCGTTTGTTGTTCTTGTTATTAAGCTACTAGTTGAAAAGTTTTTGATTTCTTCCATACTAAATGATAGTACTTTTCCAAAGATGTCTTTTCTTAAATCACGGGAAAAGGTAGATGCTACTTTGGTTACAAAATAGCTGACAACAACAGCGGATAGTAAACTTCCAAAGGCACAGATGAGCATTTTGGCTCCTTCGCCAAGTACGTCTTTGATTAAACTTCCCTCGGTTTGTACTATCTTTGTTATACTAGCCATATAGTCGGGTAGTTTTAGATCTAGATATACTTGTAAAACGATAAGGGCTACACAAAATAGTATATATAGCCATTGTTTGGGTTTTAGTTTTTTTAATAGTTTTATCATATTTCCTCCTTTTGGTCTTTTTTCATTATATATTAATAGTTTTAATTATGCAACTATTTTGGTTTTTTTTCATTAAATTTTCAGTATTTTACTAAGTAAAACTACCTAAGTTATTTATAGGTAGTTTGCTTCTCTAAGTAGTTTATTTCTTTTTTTAATTGGGATTTTTTTTCTCCGCTTGGTAATTTTGTATATAGTTTCTTTTTGGTATCTAATATATTATTTAAGTACTCTGTATCTATTTTTCTTTGTTGTTTTAGGATAATGGGTCCATACTGTTTTTCAAAATCTGTTAGTTTTTGGTTACCGTTTTTGTATTTTAATAGGATATAATAGATATTGTTTTCTTTTATAATTGTTTCTTCTTCAATACAGAAATTTAATTTCTGCATATACTCCCTTACTTCTTCGGTGTGGTTATGAGATGATATTATTATGTTTTTTATATTAGATAGATATTCTTTTTTTAGGATACTTATTATAGTAGCGGAACCGAGACCGGATATTATTATGGTATCGATATTATTTATGGGTAAATTTTTTAATCCATCGGATACTACTGTTTGTATTTTATCTTCTAAGTTATTTTTTTTGATATTTTTAATGGCTCCAGAGAGGGCATTTTTATTGATATCGGAAGCTATTAGTTTGATATTTTTTTTTGTTTGATATAAATATATATCAAGTAGTGCGTGATCACAACCTACATCACAAGTAGTACAGTTATCGGGAACAAGGTCGGCAATTTTTTTTAGTCTTTTTGATATTTTAATCATTTAAGAAGTCCTTTAGTTTTCTACTTCTTGATGGGTGCCTTAATTTTCTTAGGGCTTTGGCTTCTATTTGTCTAATTCTTTCACGGGTTACACCAAACATTTGCCCTACTTCTTCAAGGGTTTTACAAGATCCGTCATCTAGTCCAAATCTTAGTCTTAGAACTTGTTCTTCTCTTTCGGTTAGGGTAAGAAGGACATCAAAGATTTCATCTTTGAGCATTTCGTGGACAGTGAATTCTTCCGGAGACATACTTCTTTCGTCTTTGACAAAGTCACCTAAGTGCGAATCGTCTTCTTCACCTATTGGAGTTTCTAATGATACGGGTTCTTGGGCGATTTTTATTACTTCTCTTACTTTATCGACAGAAAGGTGCATTTTTTTGGCTAGTTCTTCTTCGGTTGGTTCTCTATTTAATTCAAGTGTTAATTGTCTTTGGAAACGTGATAATCTATTTATTGTTTCAACCATATGTACGGGTACTCTTATTGTTCTAGCTTGGTCAGCAATAGCACGGGTTATGGCTTGTCTAATCCACCAAGTGGCATAAGTTGAGAATTTGTATCCTTTTTCGGCATCAAATTTTTCAACGGCTTTCATAAGACCAATGTTTCCTTCTTGAATTAAGTCTAAAAATAGCATACCACGTCCTACGTATCTTTTGGCTATTGATACTACTAAACGGAGGTTTGATTCGGCTAAGATATTTTTGGCTTCTTCATCACCGGCCACTATTCTTTCTGATAAAGCGGTTTCTTCTTCGAGGGAAAGTAAACTTATTTTACCTATTTCTTTTAGATACATTCTAACGGGGTCATTTATGGTTAGTTCTTTGGCAAGAGTACTATCTTTTAAGAGGTCTTCAAAGTCTCCTCCTTCATCTTCGTCTTCAGTCTCCCCTACCATATCTTCATCTGTTGCTACTTGGATATTGTTTTCCATAAAACTATTGTATAAGTCATCAAGGGAATCGCTATCTAAATCGAGGCCTTTTAATCCTTTGGCTATTTCTTCGTAAGTTACATAGCCTTTTTCTTTTCCTTGTTTTATTAGTTCTTCTTTTCTATCCTCAAAGCTTTTTATTTCCTCTATCATTTTCTCACTCCTTTTATTTCCATTATCTTACTTAATATCTGAGCTTTTTTTATTGGGTCTGGTTCTTTTCGTAGTTCTTCTTCGAGTTTGTTTATTTTATTTTTCTTGGGGTATTCGTTTATAAGGTATATATAGTCGTCGATTTCTTCTTTAGTATATTTTTCTTTTAAATTCATACTGATTATTTCTTGGAATATTTTATACAGTTCTTCTTCATTTACTAAACTTGTTATAAAGTCGGCGACTACTAGAATACCATATTTATGATAAAATGTAAATATTTCATTTGCTAAAAAGCGTAAATTATCATTGGGAAAGTATGATAATTTTTCTTCAACGTATTCTAGGACTTCTTTTTCTTTAATCATATAGTATAAGAGATTTCGTTGAGCGGTTTCGTATTTTCCATAACTTTTGGGTTTTATTACGGCTTTTGGCAAGTCTTTTGGTTTTATTACTTCAAAACTTTGTAGTTTCTTTTTTAATACATCGTATCCCACCCCATATTCTTTTTCTAATTTTTTTATGGTTAATTCTTTTAATAGTTCATCATCTAATTTTGATAATTCTTTTAAGGCTTCGTTTATGTATTTGGATATTTCTTCAACATCGGTAAAGTTTTTGTTTCCTTTATAGATATTCATTTTGAATTCTAATGTGCTAATGGGATTATTTATTTTGGCTAGAAAGCTTTCTTTACCACGGCTTAGAATGTATTCATCGGGATCTAAGTTATCTTCTAATCTTACTACTTTGGGTACTACATCTATTTCTTCAAAGATTTTAATGGCCTTAGTGGTTGCTTCTTCACCGGCTTTATCACCGTCGAAACAGAGGATAATATTGGTAGCCATTTTCTTTAAGTTAAGGGCATTTTGTTTAGTTAAGGCGGTTCCCATAGTTGCAACACAACTTACAACTCCTATTGAGTATGCTCTTATGACATCCATAAAGCCTTCCATTACGATAATGGTATCGTTTACTTTTAGGTGTTCACGGGCATTATGGTAGTTATAGAGCATTGTTCCTTTTTTAAAGATATTTGTTTCTTTGGTATTTACGTATTTGCTTCCGTCTTTGGTATTGTATATTCTTCCGGAGAAGGCCACAACATTTCCTTTTAAATCGAATAAGGGAAACATTATTCTATTTAAAAAGATATCTTTGGTTTGTTCATTTGTAAGGCCTATATTTATTAGTTTGTTTAGTTCATAACCGCTTCCGAGAAGATATTCGGTTAGGGATACTTTGGTCATTGATAGGCCTATTTTGAACTTATTTATTAGTTCATCGTTTATTTGTCTACTGTGTAAATATTCGATTGCATTTTTTCCAAGAGTGGTATTTATGTTATTTTGATAAAATTTGCATGCTTTATCATATATTTCATAACTTATATCGTCTTTTTTTTCTTTGGGGGATGTGGTTATATTGTATCCTAAGCGTTCTCCTAGTAGTTTTACGGCTTCGTAATATGTTATGTGTTCATAACTGGATACGAAGTTAAAAACATTTCCTGAGGCTCCACACGAGAAACAGGTATATATTTGTTTATCGGGGGAGACACTCATTGAGGGGGAATGGTCATCGTGAAAGGGGCATACTCCAAAGTAGTTTTTGCCTTTTTTTGTTAAGGGGAGATAAGCTGATATGATACTTACGATATCGGTTTTGGCTCTTATTTCGTTAACTATTTCATTTGTTATCATTTGGTCCCCCCTTTCTTTTAGTTATTTTATGAACATACTGTCTCCAAAAGAGAAAAAGCGGTAATTGTTTTTGACAGCCTCATTATAGGCATTTAGTATTATTTCTTTGGAACTAAAAGCACTAACAAGCATTATTAGGGTTGACTTTGGTAAGTGGAAATTGGTTATTAAAGCGTCTATGGCCTTGAATTTATAGCCTGGATATATGAAGATATCGGTATCTCCACAGCATTCTTTAAATGTATTGTATTTTGTCATTATTGTTTCTAGTACTCTAGTGGTAGTGGTGCCTACGGATATTATTCTTCTTCCTTCTTCCTTAGCTTTATTTAGGATACTTGCTGTTTCTTTATTCATATTATAATACTCACTGTGCATTTTGTGTTTGGTTACGTCTTCTACGGATACGGGTCTAAATGTGCCTATACCAACGTGGAGTGTTACAAAGCATATTTCTATGCCTTTATTTTTTATTTGGTCTAATAATTCTTGGGTAAAGTGTAATCCAGCGGTTGGAGCAGCGACACTTCCGGTATTTTTGGCGTATATGGTTTGGTAACGGTCTTTATCTTGGAGTTTTTCGTGAATATATGGTGGAAGGGGCATTGTCCCTAGTTTATCTAATATTTCTAATAGTACTCCTTCGTATATTAATTGGAATTTTTTTATACCGTCTTCTAATTCTTCGATGCATTTTGCTTTTAGAGTTCCTTCACCAAAGGTAACTATGGTTCCTTTTTTTACTCTTTTTCCTGGTTTTACTAGGGCCTTCCAAGTATGGTCGAGAACGTTATTTAATAGTAGTAGTTCAATAGTGGCACCGGTTTCTTCTTTGGTTCCTATAAGGCGAGCTGGTAATACTTTGGTATCGTTTAAGACAAGGACGTCTCCTTTATCTAAATAGTTTATAATGTTTTTAAATGTTTCGTGTTTTACCTCTCCGGTTTCTTTGTCAAGCACCATTAGTTTTGAGTTATCTCTTTTTTCTAGGGGTGTTTGGGCAATTAATTCGGGGGGTAAATTGTAATCAAAATCTTCAGTTCTCATAATAATCCTCTTTCAAACGTATATATTATAGCATATATTTTTGCAAATGCAAACAAAAAGTTTAGTAAAGTTAATTTTTGGGAGTTTTTTTGTATTCTTTTCTTTCTTTTATTATATAGGCGACTTCATTTATTAGTTTTGATGCTACTATGGATGTGGCTATTATAAAGGTATTGTTTAAAATGGTTTCGGGAAGGCTTTCTTTTATTAGAGTGGGTGTATTTGAATCTTTGAATATTATTCCTTCTATATAGGGGGTTTTTATTTCTTCTGATACTTCTCTTTCTATTTCTTTGGGTGGTCCTAATATTTCTTTTATATGGGCTTCATCTTGGTTTTCTATGGCTATCTGTAGTTCTTCTTCATTATATTTATTAAATGTATAGAGGTAGCCTTGTAATTTGTATTTATTATTATGGGGGATACATTTTGTATAGAGGCGTACTTGGTTTGGTTTATTATCTAGGGTTTCATAATAGGAACCTTGGCTTGGTTTTTCTCCTAATATTAGTACATCTTTGGTATTTATTTCTTCTTTATTTCTTATAAGGGGGAGTTTATCTGTTATTAGGTATCTTGATGAATAGATAGTGGTTGTTACTAGGATATAGGGTAATACTAGTTTTACATAGTTTTTATTTAGTTTTATTTTCATATTTTCTCCTTACTAAATATTGATTAAAGCAAGTTTTATTTATGATAAAATATTATTAGAGGTTATCTAATAATATTGAGTATTTTTGGTAAAAAGATTATTATTCCTATTATTGCTGAGAATGTACACATTATTAAGACAGAGGCAGCGGAGACATTCTTTATTATCTTGGCTAGTTCGTTATACTGGGTTGTATATAGGTCTACTACTTTCTCTAAGGCAGTGTTTATTAGTTCCATTATGAGGACAAAACAGATTAGTAATAGGATTGTTATGTATTCATAAGGGGATACTTCTAAAAACACGCATAGCGTAAGGGCTATCATTCCCATTATTATTTCTCTTACAAAATTTCTTTCATTACTTAGAACAAAGTTTATGCCATCAAGGCAATCTTTAACACTGTTTTTAAATGTTCTTTTTTTAGTTCCTTTGTATTCCATATTTTTCTAATAGCTCCTTTTGTTTAGTAAACATTATTTCTTCTTCTTTTTTTGTTTGGTGATCATATCCGAGAAGATGAAGGATACCGTGGGTTGATAGGAAGCATAGTTCTCTTTTTAGGGAGTGGTTATAATCTCTTGCTTGTTCTATGGCTCTATCTACGGATATATAGATATCTCCTAGTAGTCTAAAGTCTTTGTATTCGATATCTTTATTGTCTTCAAGGGCAAAGGATATGACATCTGTTGGTCTATCTACTTTTCTATATTCTTTATTTATTTTATGGATTTCTTTATTGGTTATAAAGATGATATTAAACATACAGTTATCTAGGTTTAGTTCTTTGACGAGGTATTCTACATATTTTTCTATTTCTTCATAGTTTTCTATTTCTTTTCCGTAATTGTTTATTACATCGTACATTTTATCCCCCCTATCCGTATAGTCCGAATATATTTATATCGAACCCGTATATGACTATTATAACAATTATTATGATAATTAGCAAGTTTAAGATGTGATTATTTTTTAATCCTGGTATTTTATTTTGAAGAAAGTCCATTGTTATAAAGAGGAGATAGCCTAGTATTCCTCCTACTATATTTAGGATGATATCGTCTATATCGAAGACTCTTCCTATATAGTACTGGACTGTTTCTATAGTGGTTGTTAATATTATGGTTAGTATTAAGGGGATACTTATCTTTTTACTTTTGAGGAAATAGGATGCGAAGAACCCGAAGGGAATAAACATTATTATATTCCCTATTATGTTTTTTATAAACTTGGGGGTACCTAAATCATAGCGAAATATCTCTTTAAAGGGAATAAAGTTATTGGTACCAAAGTTCACATCTTGATAGGTTACAACATGGAAAAGACAGAGAGCATAGATTATGAATATAAGCATTAGGAGTTCTTTATAGAGTATTATTTTTTTATGTCCTTTTAGTAGATATGCTAGTCTTAGTGATACGGCTATTACGACGGCTATTAGGATTGTAGGCCACGTATCACTAAATACATCAAGGAAGATATTTTTTAGCATAGTATCACTTTCTTTCTTATTAATAGTGTATGTTAAAGGGGGTATGGGTTAGTACCCTACTAGGGGGTATGTATATGTATTATATGTATAACAATATTTTATTAATATACTTTTTATTTCACGGTATAAGGATCCTGTTCTGTACCTGTTCCACCAGTTATGGAGGCTTTAGATTTTAGATAGAAAACTGGGCGAATTGTACTGTAATAGTCTGTACGGTAATAGTCTGCATAATTGTAAAAGGCCCAAACACTATCTGTTGCAGATGCTCTAGGTGTCATAGTCATACCCGCTGACTCACTATAAAACCACGTTTTTATTGTACACGTACTTATCGAACCATTATAATTATAAGGTTTTCTAGTTGCTGTACAATAATTACCAGCAGTGTAAGCAACGTCACTTATATATATTAGTCCTATTTCGCCATACCATGTTAACCCATTACCACTACTTGTTGTTTTTCCTCTTTCAGCTAAATATATATCACTTGTATATAAATCCAAATCTGAATATCCCCCTAAAGTATACCTTGACCAATTTATTAATTTTTTTGCATTTTCAGTTAATCCAGTATTTGCAAAATCAATTGTAGTTGCCGTAGTACTGTAATTGTAATAACTACCAGATTCCCTCGTTAAATATATGCCATTTAACAGTTTCTTTATAGTAGAACCATTCCAAATATTTTCAGAAGTAGCATTTCCCCTAAACACTTCATAATCCCAGCTGAATGAATTTGTTGTTCCATCCGTAAGAGGCGTCGCCTTTATCACTTTAATTAAATTAGTTTCTGCATTTTCTTCATATATACTTCCTATTATTCTAAATAATCCCCTATCAGGACAAGTACTTTGTTCTTCCATATCTAAACATATATAATTATTAGGGTGCGGGCCATAATATCTATAATCAGTTATTGCTGGGATATCCCAGCCCGATGCACTATCACTACTCGCAATAGCGTCGTGTTCTACTTTATACACACCACTTCCATCATTTCCGCTAGTTCCATCATCCAGGTGTTGCACAAATTCGGCAGCAGTAGGCTCTTTATACAACGCATTCTCTCCACTTGCTCCAAGTGTAAACTTAAAACTTTTACCACCCATACTACTATCATTATCGACAGTTCCATCTATATAGATATAGAGGGTATATGTTGTAGTAGTATTTTCTGTTAGGGTTTTAGTACTTAAAAGAGTGTATACTTTATTAGTAGTTGCATCAGCGAAGTTACCATTTGATACTTTAGTATCTCCTTCATATAGGGACCATATAAAGGACGTATGTTTTAGTTCAGGTGCTATCTCATTTACTTTTAGGGTAAGGCTTGCTGTTACTCCACTACATTCTGGGGATAGGGTTATTTTTTTGGATAGGACATTATTGGTATCATCTTTGGATAGGGCTGGACCTAGGGATGCACCGGTTATATCAGAACCTGCATCATAGGTTACATAACAGCCTTCAATATTAAAGGTTATATCAGAGTTAGAACTAGTCCATTTAAAGATAGCATAGGTTACGCCTATTCCTAGGGTTAATAGGAGTATTAATATTAATAGTATTATTATATTTTTTCTTTTATTCTTCATTTATTATTTCTCCCTTTTCATAGTTATAGGTGAATATGGAGTTATTGTGTTGGAGTTCTACTTTACTGTTTTCTTGGAACTCTATTACTATAGGGCAGGTTTTATCACATTCGTACTTGGAGAGGTAGTTTGTTATGGTTTCACTGGTGGTGCATATATTGCCACTGCATTTATAGAAATAGAGGTATTTAGTGGGGTCTTCTATTCCTTCGTATTTTACTTTGTATATGATTACGATGTATAGTATTACTATTAAGAGGACATATATTCCAAGGCGCCATAGGGCACTAAAAAAACTTCTCATAAACTCACCTACTGTCTATATTTAATATATCATATTTATGTTTTTTTGTAAACTAAAAATGGAAAGTTTTTTGGGATTGGGGGTCAACTGGTAAAATGGTAAGGTGGTTTATTTAGAAGATACTAAGTAACTAATATTATGGTTATTTATTTAGTTTATCATTTCTGTTACTATTTTTTTGTATAGGTCTTGTTCATATTTTATGGTATCTATGAGGAACATTTTATCTTCATTATAATTTTTTAGTCCTCTCATATAATAGGGTTTGTCTTTATCTAGGACGATAAAGGGCATTATATTGTTTTTTAGGCATTCTTTAAACATTATCATACGGCCTACACGGCCATTTCCATCACCAAAGGGATGTATTTTTTCAAAATTGTAGTGAAAATCTATTATGTCTTCAAGGGTTTTTGTTTGTTTATTATGATAACTTTTTAGTAAGTTATCTAGGTCTTTTTCAACGTCTTCGGGAGATGATGTGTGAATGACATTTATTATTCCTATTACATTGGGAATGGTTTTAAAGCCACCGACGTTGTAACGGGGATTGTCTTCATCACTTGTATTTCTTTTTAGTATTTTATTCATCTCTATTATTATTTCTTTGGTTAGAGGGGCATCTACTATGCTTAGGCAATAATCAAATAGTTTAAAGTGATTTTTCATTTCGATAAGGTCATCTATTTTAATGGTGTTATCACTTTTAACGATAATCGAGCTGGTTGTAAAAATTGCTTCCGTTTCGTCTTCGCTTAATCTACTTCCTTCTATTTTATTTGAATTATACGCAAAATTAACTTGTGAATAATGATATATATTCCCCTTAAATTTAGATTTTTGTTGTTCTATTAATTCATTTTTTAATTTAATAATTTCCATATATTTTCTCCTTCTTATGTTTAAATATATTTTAGCATATCTTTTTCTCTTTGTATAGCATTAATCAAAAAAACCTCCTAAAAGGTTTTTTGTTTTACTTTAATACTGGTTTTATTTTGATTAAAGTTTATTTTTAATATATCTTCTAAGTTGTTAATTGTTAGAAATTCGTAAGTTTTGCCATTTTGAATGTAAGATCTATAATCTTCGGTTTTATCTTCATCAAACTTTATTCCAAGACCGCCTTGTTCTTCGAAGTCTACTAAGTTGGGAGAGTGGTCATCTATTAGGATAGAGTTAGTTGGGTTAACGGCATCGGCTTTAGAGACGTGTTTTGCTACTAGTCTTACGGGAACATCAGGTAGTAGCTTTTCAAAGTATTCTTTTTTTACTATTCCTTCTCCTACTGAATTGATATGGGTTAGTATTTGAACATTTTGGAATTTACCGCTATCTACTATTTTTCTTATAGCACTTATGCTATTATTTATTTCATCTGCTTCTTTTAATAGTTCATTCCAATCGATAGTTGCATAGTAACCTCTTATTTCTGTAGAATATTCTTTTATTTGTTTATAGTTTTCATCTAGGTAGCCTAACTTACGTAATTTTCGATATGATATTATTATGGTATTTAGTATTACTCCATCACAATCTATATATAAATTCATACGTTGTGCCTCCTTTTTAGTTTAGATATAATAGTATATTATCCTCTGTTTCATAGTATTCTAATATTGTTCCATTCTCTACTTTTATTAGAGTTGGGGTTTTTACTTTTATTTCTTCTAAGGCCTTAGCATTTGGGTTGCTTTCCTCACTTACGAAGTTTGAGTTTAGGGCATCAGATGTATTTACTCTATATACTTTGTTATCTAGTTTACTTATATTGTTTTCGATTTTGGTTAGTTTGTTATTAAAGTCATAGTAGTATACGTAGTATATTTCATCAGTTTGTCTTAGGCTGTTTTTGGCAAGGATTGTATTATCTACCTTGGTTTCGGTATTGTTTTCTTTCTTGGTAGAACCTAGTTCTTTAGTTATTAGTGTTGCTGATAGTAAATAGAAAAGGCCTACAATTAATAGAACTACTACTATTATTTTGATATATTTTTTTAAACTTTTATCATCAGTAACGACAGCTGGTTCGGGCTGTTTACCATATTTTTTGGCGTATTTTCGTCTTTGCTCTCTTCCCATAATTTTTCCTCCATTCTCATTATACCTAAAATATGGGGGTTTGTAAAGGTTTATTTTTTTCTTACCTTGGTTTTGGGTTTGTTTTTGTTTTCTATTAGGGCGTCTTCTACTTTATCTATATACTCTTCTATATCTAGGGTTATTATTCCTTTTTTGCTTTTGGTTATGGTTTGTTCTTTTGGGATTTCTTGTTTTAGATTGTCTAAGCATTCTAAGGCACTTTCCATATTTTCTATATATTTTTTGTTTATACTTGTAAATATGGTTGTTACGGGTGGTATAGCAAGGAGGGCTATTACTGTACTTATGGGGTTTAGTATTACTCCGTTTATATTTAGGGTAGCGAGGGTTCCGGCAAGGAGGGCTAGAACTATCATTATTATTTTACGAGCGGTTTTTATTTCTTCAGTAAAGGATTGGATATTTTCTTTATTGTTTGTTAATTCGTGGGCAAAGGCATTTATGATTTCTTCTTTGTTCTCGTTATCTAATTTTTTGTTTATTCCTTCTTCATAGTTTCTTCTAGTTATTTTTCCGTTTTCATCGGTTACTAATATTTCTTTTTCATTTATTCTTATGTACTGTTTATTCATTTTTATTTCCTTTCTACATAGTTATGACTACAAGCTCTTATTAGTCTATTCATTATGGCAAGTCCGAGGCCGTCTTGGGATACTCCTTCGATGAGGATTTTATCTGGGGAAAAGGTATCGGCTTTTCTTAAAAGGGTAAAGATATTATGGGATATTTCCTTACGGGTATTTCCGTAATGGAGGTATTTTTTACAGGGTATGTTTCTTAAATCTTTACTTCCTATTATGATGGTATTTTCGGTTGTATTTTCTTTGAAATAGTTTATTTTGGCTTCTTTATCTTTTATGTATATTAGAGTGCTAGGACTATTTGGGGCATAGTGTTTATATTTCATACCTGGGGAAAGGGGGGTATCAACATCTTTTTTAAAGATGTTGTCATCTACTTTGACACTTCCTATTGTATTTAGGATATCTTCTTTGGTTATATAGCCTGGTCTTAATATGATGGGGATATTGTCTACTACTCTTACAACAGTGGATTCTAGTCCTATTTGGCTATTGCCTCCGTTTATGATGCAGGAGACTTTATCTTTGAATTCGTTATATATGTCTTCTATATTGGTTCCAGAGGGCCTACCGGATATATTGGCAGAGGGAGCGGCTATGGGGAGGTTATTATGAGATAGGATTGAGTGGGCTATTTTATTTGATGGTACTCTTATTCCTACTGTATCTAGGCCTCCGGATACGGCACTTGGGATATTGTCTTTCTTTTTTAGTATTATGGTAAATGGTCCTGGCATAAATGTATTTATTAGTTTTCTTTCTATTTCATTTTCTATATGGGCATATTTTTCTATTTCACTTACACTTGATAAATGGACTATAAGGGGGTTATCGCTTTTCCTACCTTTGGCTATATATATTTTTTTTACGGCTTTATCATCAGTTGCGATAGCACCTAAACCGTAAACGGTTTCAGTGGGAAATATTATTAGTTTTCCTTCTTTTAGGTAATTGTTTATTTCCTGTAATTTGGTTTGGGAAATGTTGTTTGTTAAATCTATTAATTCCATACTTCACCTCTTTTGCCTATATTTTATCATAATTTGGGGATTTTGGGAAGAAAAAAAGAGAGTTAATTCTCTTTTAGGATGGTTTTATTTAATACTTGGAGGATTATTGATGCTATTAGGAGTATGATAAAGAGCTTTAGTGGTAGGGAAGTGCTAATTTGGTTTAGGAGCCCTCCCATTATGTTTTGGTCTATATAGTTAGTGGCTAGGGATATTGTTATGTACATTATTAGGGATGTTAGGGATAGTATTAGACTTATGTGAGAGAGTGTTTTTACTACTTTCTTTTTCTCTAAAATTACTAGTATAAATGTACTTAAAATTGACAATATTATGGTTACAGTTTTTAAAATTTTGCTTGTTAGAATGTTATAAATTTGTAAAACTGGTTTATATTTATCATTAAATGTATTGTCACTTGCCGACTGGATATTGTCTCTAATGGTAAGTACTTTTTCGTTTACGTATTCTTTTACTTCTTCTTTGGATTGGCTAGGAACGAGACCGGTTAGGTACTCATCTAGCATATTATTTATGTCATCAGTTGTATCGATTTTGTTATTGGTATTATTTATGATATTGTTTATTTCGTTATCTATATATTTTTGGGTTATTTTTTCGATATAGCCACTTTTTACGATGGCTTTTTCTAGTAATCCTAACTTATCGGTATCGATATCGTTTATGGTTTTATCGAGAATAAGGCTATTTATTTTCTTAGCAACTATTTCGTTTGAGAGTGTTGTTACGACGACGTTTTGGGTTATTATGCTTATGGTTAGGGTTACGAGGGAAATGGTTAATATTATTTTGAGGAGTATTTTCATACTGCACTTCCTTTCTATATTTTGGTTAGATTGGTTTCATTACCGTGTGTTTTGATTATTGTGAGTAAATCTTTTACTTTTAGCCACATTGTTTCGGTATTTGTAAAGGGATGTACTCCGATGATATCTTCTTCTTTGAAATCGTTATCTAAGTAGAAGATTACTTTTTTGTCTTTATCGTTAAGAATTCCTAATGGAGTTACTTCTCCAGAATGGAGTTTTAGAATAGTAAATAGGTCTTGGGGTGAAGAAAAACTGAGATGACGGGTATTGTTTTCTTCCTTGAATTTTTTTAGATTTACTTTTTTATTGCCTTTAATGGTTATTAGGTAGTAGTTTTTCTTCTTGTCATCACGAACGAAGATATTTTTAGCACAGCCCGTAGGGTAAGGCAAATGCTCCCCTAATAAATCTTCCATTGTATGAGCTGGTTTATGCTTAGTTAATTCGTACCATATATTTTGTTCTTTTAGGTAGTTTAATAGTTCTTCTTTAGTCATATTATTTCCATTACTAATTTACTTTTTTTTCTCTTTTTATTCCCTGATAGAGGCCATCTTGGCATTTGCCGACATACTTAAAGCCTAATGTTTCATAGTATTTATTTAGTTTAGTGTTGTCGATTGCACAGTCTAGTCTTACTTTGGTTTTGCCGTTTTCTTTGGCGAGGTTTTGGACTTCACTTAGAAGCTGGGGACCGAGGCCTTTATAGTTTATATCAGAAACTAGATTATGAATGTAGTACTCCTTACCTTTATTGTCACCCCATCTTGGATCTGTTTCTAAGAGAACTAGGGAGCCTATTATCTTGTTATTATTGGTAAGGACATATAGTCTTTCTTTTTGAATTTGTTTTGAGAAGTACTCCTTTGGATATGTTTCTAGGTAATTGCGGACATTCCACGCTTTAATATTGTTTTGTTCCATCCACTCTATTCTTTTTTCGTATAATTTATATATGTCGTTAAGCATATTTTTGCTTGCTAATTTAAATTTCATATTTTTCTCCCTTTTTATGCTTTTGTGTTATTGGTTCATTGAGCCAGTTTTTTATTTTAAAATCTTTCTTCGTAATTATTTCTTTGTAATACGGAAACTATCTCAGTGTGATATGTACCTTTAAACATATCCACGATAGTGTAGTTTTCTAAAGTATAAGAGTCTTCTAATAATTTTATATCACGAGCAAGGGTATGTACGTTGCAGGATATGTATATTATGCGAGCGGGGTACAGTCTTTTTATATTGTTTATGGTGTTTTTGTCAAGGCCTTTTCGTGGGGGATCGACCACTACTTTAGTAGCCATTTTTACTTTATTTATGGCCTTAGCTACATCTTCATTTATGAATTTTATATTGGTGATATTATTTAGAATTTTGTTTTTATTTGCGGAGGCAATTGAATATTTGTTTAGTTCTATACCTATTACTCTTTCTACACTTGATGCTAGATATATGCCAATGGTTCCTGCTCCGCAATATAGATCGAGTAGTACATCGTCATCACGGGGATGGAGGTATTCAAGGGCTTTATCGTATAGTTTTTGGGTTAAGTATTTGTTTACTTGAAAGAAACTGTCTTTTTCTATTATGTATTTGTACTTATCTATGTTAGTGGTTATGTATGTTTTTCCTTTTAATATATGGTAATCTTTATCTTTTAGGAGGATATTATCAGCATTTTTTAGATTGTGTATATTTATATTTATTGGTCCTGTATTATATAGTATTACTATGGTTTCTTCGCCTTCTCTTATGGTTATTTCATAGATGTTAGAGAGATCGATAGTTAGTAATTCTTTTATTATTTTATTTATTTTTTCTGTACATAAATAGCATTTTTCGATACTGACTAGATTATGGGTTCCTTCTTCAAAGAAGCCTATTTTACCATCCTTTACTTTAAGGGTTATTTTATTGCGATAATTGTAATCATCGCATTTTATGATTTGGGATTTTTTTCCTAATATTTCCTCTACTACTTTTTGTTTTTGGGATAATTCGTCTTCATAAGACATTATTTGATAAGTGCATCCTCCACATTTATCTGCATAAGGGCAGACGGGGGATGTATGTAATGGGGATTTTGTTATGTATTTTGTTACTTTTGCTTCATTATATGTTTTGTGTTCTTTAATTATTGATATTTCTACTTCATCACCTATTAGGGTATTTTTTACAAAGGTTACTTTACCGTCTATATAGCATATACCAAAACCGTTATGGTTTAATTTTTCTATTTTCATTATTTTGTGTATTCAAATTCGTAATCGAGAACTCTTACGATGTCTCCTTCTTTTATTCCCATTTCTTCTAAGGCATCTTCTATGCCTAGGGTTCTTAATCTTTTGGAAAATCTTGGTATGGCTTCTTCGGTATTGAAGTTTATCATTTTGAATATTTTTTCGACTTTATCTCCTTTTATTATATAGGTATTTCCTTCTTTATCAATAGTAAATGGCTTTTCTTCTTTGAATTTGTAGAGTACGTGTTTTAGGACTTTTTCTTCTTCATAAAGGGGTTCATCTTTGACTTCTTTTACTAGTTGATTTAGTTTTTTTATGAGAATATCTAGGTTTTCTCCTGTTAATGAGGATATGGCAAGGATTTCTTTATTGGGTATTTTTTTCTTTAATTCGTCAAGATTTTCTTTGGAATTTGGTAAATCTATTTTTGAGGCTATTATTATTTCTTTTTTACTTGCTAGTTTGGGAGAAAAGTTTTCTAATTCTTTTCTTATTGTTAAGTAATCTTCATAGGGGTCTCTTCCTTCGGATGCACTTATATCTATTACGTGGGCTATTATTTTGGTTCTTTCGACGTGTTTTAGGAATTTGTGTCCTAGTCCAGCTCCATTACTTGCTCCTTCTATTAATCCTGGGAGGTCGGCTAAAATGAAACTATCGTCATATACTTTTACTACACCTAGATTTGGAGAGAGGGTTGTGAAGTGGTATGAGGCTATTTTGGGACTAGCGTTTGTTATTTTGGAAAGAATTGTGCTTTTGCCAACGCTTGGTAGGCCGACTAGGCCGACATCAGCGATCATTCTTAGTTCGACTTTTATGGTTTTTATTTCCCCTGGTTCTCCTCTTTCACAGAATGATGGACATGGATTTGCTTTAGTAGCAAGGCTTACATTTCCTCTTCCGCCTCTTCCGCCATAGGCTACGGTTACTTCTTCGTTATTGTGAGTAAGATCGGCTAGAACATTTCCTTCTTCATCTTTTATGGTTGTTCCAAGTGGTACCTTGACAACTTTATTTGTGGCGTATTTTCCGTTTTTATTTTTTCCTTGTCCTGCCTCTCCGGCTTCTCCTTTTATTTTTTTTTGATACCTTAAATCGATGAGGGTTTTTAGTCCTTCGTCGGCTTTGAAGATTATATCGGCTCCTCTACCTCCGCTACCCCCGTAGGGTCCTCCCATTGATATGTATTTTTCTCTTCTAAAAGCCATACAGCCATCGCCACCACGGCCGGCTTCGACTTCGATTTGTACTTCATCTATAAACATTTGTATCACCTTTCTTCTCGCGTTTTTGATTGCTACATATATTATACATTAATTTGCAGGAAATGTAAAATGCTTTTATTTTTTGGGGATTTGGTATATAATGTGAGTGGTGATATTTATGAAATGTATTAAATGTGATAGTTCTTATGAGATTTGTATTAGGGGTTCTAAATTTATTGGATTTGGTTATCGGGTTTGGAATGGTGATGATGTTTATAAGAGAATTAGCGAGGTTAGAGAGGAATTTAAGGGAGCTACGCACTATTGTTATGGGTATGTTATTAATGGTTATTTTAAATGTAGTGATGATGGGGAGCCTAGTGGGACAGCGGGAGCACCTATTTTGAATGTTATTAGGGGGCAGGATCTTAATTTTGTGCTTATTATTGTGGTTAGGTATTTTGGGGGGACATTACTTGGTGCTGGTGGTCTTGTTAGGGCATATAGTGAATGTGCTAAGGGGGTTATTTTGGAAGCGGGAATTGGGGAGATTGAGCTTGGTAAGAGGATAGTGATTGTTTTTGATTATGACAAGTGTGATTATATTAATTATTTGTTTAGGGATAGTGTAATTGTTAGTAAGTTCTTTGAAGAGAGGGTTAGGTATGTAGTGCAAGTTAATATGGATTTGTATGATAAGGTAAGGGTAATGAATGGGGTTAGGATTGTAAGTGAGGGGGATATTTATATATAGTTTAGTGTTATTTATGAAAAAAGAAATAGTACAGGGTAATCTATTTCTTTTCATTTTGTCCGAGAATACGGACCTCTTTGGCTACTACTTGATATCGGTCAAAGCGTCTTTCGACACGACCAAATACTCTTATGATATCTCTTTTGGATAGTTTTTGAAACTTTTTATAGAGGTCGGGAAAGAGGGTTACGGTAATGCTTCCGTATTCATCACTACCGGTTATAAAGGACATTATATCGTTATTTTTGGTTATGGCTTCTTTTATGTTGTCTATTACTAGTATTATGTGAATTTTTTGATTGTAGTGGTTTTTTAATTCTTTGGTATTTATGTCACTTGGACCTTTATATTTGCTAACTGGGCTTTCGGTTAGGTAGAAGCCAAAGGTATTTATTTCGAGGGATAGTAATTCTTCTTTGGTATATTCTTCATATATGGTTATTTCGGGAGGGGGTGGTAAAATAGCGGTGCTTGTGGATATTAATTCGGCATAGGTTATTACTTTGTCGAGATTTTTTTGGAGTGTTTGGCGATTGTAGTCGGTGAAGCAACCGCCGTTTATTAGTTTTATGAGGTGTTTTTTGGTTATGCCTTTGTTATTCATTCTAATGACAAAGTCTATAAAGGTGGTAAAGGGTTTTGTTTCTCTTTCTTTGATGATTTCTGCTACTAGAAGGGGGCCTAATTCTCTTACTATATTTAATGGAGGAAGTATTCCTTCTTCTACTACGGTATAGGTGGTGGTGCTTTTATTTATATTTGGTAATTGTATTTTGATATTTTTGCCCCGTATTTCACATATATAGGTGTTTGTTTTAATGGAACTTGAAAGGCAGGTAGAGAGAGTGTTTGCCATAAAGTATTTATAGAAATATGTTTTTAGAAAGGCCATTTTATAGGCAACTATGGCATAGGCTACGGAATGGGAACGGTTAAAGCCATAGCCGGCAAATTTTAGAATTAGGTCATATATTTTTATGGCTACTTCTTCTTTATAACCGCGAGATTGGAGGCGGTTTATAAATCTTGGTTTTTCTTTTATTAAGATATCTTCTTTCTTTTTGCTCATTGCTCTTCTTAGTATATCGGCTTCGGCAAGGGTATATCCCCCCATTACACGGGCTATTTGCATTATTTGTTCTTGGTATATTATTACTCCATAAGTTGACGAAAGGATTGGTTGCAAGGCTTCATCTATGTAATTTATTTTTATTTTTCCTTCTCGTACTTTGATAAAATTATTTATACTATCCATTGGTCCGGGTCTAAAAAGGGCAATGGCGAGAACGATATCTTCAAAGTTTTTTACTTTGAGTTCGGTTAGAAAGTTTTTCATCCCTGTTGTTTCAAACTGGAAGATTCCATCTGTTTCGACATTTGTAAATATTTCTATGGTTTTTTGGTCAGTTAGGGGGATGTTGTTAAAGGTTATGTTTAGGTGTTCTTTTTCACGGATTTCATTTATTAGTTTATTTATGGTTGTTAAATTTGATAAGGCAAGGAGGTCCATTTTGAGGAGGCCGAGTTGTTCTAAATGGTTCATTGTATAAGTGGCTACATAATTTCCAGTTGGGGTTTTGGTTAAGGGAATGCATTCGTCTAGGTTTTTTCTACTTATTATGATACCGGCAGCGTGAAGGGATGTATGTCTTGGTAAGCCTTCGAGGTGGAGGGAGATATCCCATAATTTTTTTAGGGTTGTATCGCTATTTATTAGTTTTCTTAGGGTATCGTTTGTTTGGTAAGAGGCGGAAAGGGTTTCAGAGAGATTTCTACTTATGGCATCGAGGATAGATATTTTGATATTTAATACTCTTCCTACATCTCTTATTACTTGTTTAGCTCCAAGGGAACCGAAAGTTATTATGGAAGCTACTTTTTTTGCTCCGTATTTTTGGGTTATATAGTCTATTACTTCGTTTCTTCTTTCTGCATCGAAGTCGATATCTATATCGGGCATTGTTATTCTTTCGGGATTGAGAAATCTTTCGAATAATAGATTATATTTTATGGGGTCTATATCGGTTATTCCTAGGGTATATGAGGCAAGGGAACCGGCAGCGGAGCCTCTTCCTGGTCCGACAAGGATTTTATTTTGTTTAGCGTATTTGACATAATCGTAAACTATTAAAAAATAATCGCAAAAGCCCATTTTATTAATGACGTCTAGTTCATAATTTAGACGGGTTAGATAGGTATCGGGAACGGTGTTATTTAGTCTTCGATTTAAGCCTTTATGGCATAGTTTTGTTAGGTATTCGTAAGCATCTATTTCTTCATTATATATGGGGAGTATGTTTTCTTCCTTAGTGATTTGAACGTTACAGTTGGATGCTAAGTTTTCCATATTTTCAAGGATTTCCTCACCAACATAAGCTACTAATTCTTCTTTGGTTTGAAGATGGCGTCCTATCCCTGTTCCGAGAGGCATTGTTCCTAGTGTTTTGCCTTCTTTTATCATTGTTAGGTAATCTAAATATTTGTAGTCTTCTTTATTTAGGTAGGCAACATTATTTATATATATTGTTTTTCGTTTTTCGTTTAGGCTGTCTTTGATATTGGTAAAGCCTATGTATTTTTCGTCATATATGTTATATATTTTTTCGTCATAGTAGTAACTTGGCATAACTAATATAGTGCCTTCTTTATGTGTTGTTAAGTCTTCATTATTTATATTTTTTTCGCTTTTTAGGCTTACTAGTTTTATTATATTTTTATATCCTTTATTATTACGGGCATATAAAAGTATTTTCTTATTTTCTAAAGATAGTTCAACACCTATAATTGGTTTTATGTTATATTTAAGGCAGGTTTCATAAAAGGGCATAACACCATATAGGTTATTTTCATCGGTAATTGCTAAGGAGGTGTAACCGTACTCCTTTGCTTTCTTTACTAGATCTTCTATTTTACATAAGCTACTTAATAGAGAATAACTAGTTTTTACTTGCAGTGCTAACACGATTACACCTCCCTCATATTATTTGTCTTCTTTTGATTTTTTTTCTTTTACTTTGGCTTTTTTGGGTTCGTCTTTTACTACTTCTGACTTGGTTGGCATTATAAACATTGCTGCTATATAGAGGATAACTCCTAATCCATAGGCTAGGGATACTAATACCCAAAGTAATCTTACTATGGTTGGATCTATATTTAGGTATTCGGCTATTCCTCCACAGACTCCGTCTATTTTCTTCCCTTCTTCTATTTTATATAATCTTTTTTGCATTATTTCACTCCTTTTTATACTTTAAATATTATATATGCTATTATTATTCCTGCTATTACTATTATGGAAGCTAGTGTTATCATACTGGTAAAGCCACTACTTCCTATGCCGACATCTAATTTGCTTTTTTTTGGTGGTTCTGGTGTTCTTACTCTTTTCTTTACATTTTCATTGGCTACTATATGATTTTCAGGAACATCAGGTGTTTTATAAATTCCATCTCCTATTATTTCTATTTTCTCCCCTGTTGGTAATACCCCTTCCATCTCGTCTTTTTTATTTGAATCCCAATTAAAACTATTTTTCATTTTTTCCTCACTTTCTTTTATTTTCACTTATCATAGTTATGTTATCGGTTAGTTGTTTTATTCTTTCTATTATTCTTCGGGCTTTGACTTTTTCTACTCCTTTATTTGATGAACCTAAGTGTTCTTCTAATTCTTCAAGGGTTAAATTGGAAGTGAAAAAGGTTGTTAAGCCTTCGTCCATTCGATATTGGAGTATTGTTCCTAGGACTTCGTCTCTTGACCAGGGTGTTGTTGTTTCGGCTCCGATATCATCTAATAGTAGTATTTCTATTTTTTTTATTTTTTTTAGATAGGTACTATCTTCATCAGAGTTAAATGTTTCTTTTATTTTTCTAAGTAACTCGGGATAGTATATTACGGCTACTTTGATGTTTTTTTTGGCAAGTTCATTTAGCATTGCACATAGTAAGTAGGTTTTTCCACATCCAAAATTTCCGTTTAGGTATAATCCTTTATTTTTTTCACCGCTTTTATAGTTATCTAAAAACTTTTTTATCCACTTTATGGTTTCGTATCTTTTTTTATCATCGGTATGTATATCTTTCATACTTGCTTGAAGAAGATATTTTGGCATTCCTCCGGCGTATATGTTTTTTTGATAGCTTTCTTTTTTTGAAAGGGCTTTCCTATATTTACAAGGAATATAACTGAATACTAAGTTATTCTCACTTACACTTGGAAAGCAGACATATCCAGAGACCCCGTTAGGGCAATCGTATATGCTCTTACAGTTTCGACAGTGGTCAAGTTCCTTAGCCGTATCTTCTAGTTTGGATGTGTACTTCATCAGTTCGGCTTTGGGGAGGGCTAATTTTTTGGTAAGGCTAGCAAAAGTTGGATTTGTTTCGAGGGCATCGTTGTAGTTTTTTTCTAGTTTATATGCGTAAGTTTTGTATTTTTCTTTCATTATTTCACTTAGACTTTCCATAAAATCCTCCTATCTATACTCTTTGAGCATCTCTTCTATTTCATTTACTTCACCTTCGGCAAATTTCTCTTTTTTTATTTCTTTATCGAACCATTCTGGCAGATGATCATCTTTGGGCGTTATTACTTTCTTTTCTGTTACTTTATTTTTATATTTTTTGTGTTCTTTTTCAGCAAGTAACATTGCTTCTTCGACGTTTTCTATTTTTAATCTACTCCACTGACCTGCTATAGTTTCAACAAGGGATGTGGTTAATTTGTTATTGTTGGTTTTGAGAACATAATCCATTAGAACGTTTACGACTCCTGGTTTTAAACCGTAATCGATTATTAGGGTTTCAGCTAATCTTACATCTCTTTTAGTTGGTTCACCACTGCTATTTTTGCTTTTTAGGAAATCATAGGGTGATATTGTTTCAAATGTATATATCATTTTAGCCCTTTTGGAATTGTCTCCTAATGGAGTTCTTAAATATTCTGGTTGAGATCGGTTTATTACTGTTGGCAATACTCCTCCGTGGTCAAATTGATAGTAATTACGACAGGCTTTTCTTAAATCGTTTTTATTTATGGTTCCTCTTTCATTTATACAACTTTGGAGAATACTGCTTATTTTCATCGCATCTAAGTCATAGAGAAAGGCTAAATTTAAAATTAATTCTTCGTTATCTTTAGTGAATATTTTTTTTAAATCAAGGCTTTTTGGCATTGATGAGATGAGAAAGTTTAAATCAAAATTGGTATTTATATTTAGTTTCTTTTTGTTGCATCTACGAATATTGTCATTTACTATTTCATAGGATGTTAAGGGAATACTTTGAAATACGTCAGAAAAGCTTTTAGTTATATCTGTATATCCTACGGTATGAATGCTTGGTATTTTGTAATAGTTTACTATTTTATCATACTCTTTCTTTCCGACATTGCTATAAAGAACCATATTTAATATGGGATGATTTAGAAATTCGTGAGCTGATAAGGGAGAATATAGTTCATATATATAGTTATTTATGTTTCCACTTTTAAAGTGGGTTTTTAATAATCCTATGGCTTCTAATGATTGTCTAGCGATAACTATTTCTTCTAGGGAGGCGTGCATATTTGTTAGTAAATGGTGATGAGTATATTCTTCACTTATTATTTCCATTTTATCTAGATCAGACCATAATGAAAAATATAGCATTACGGGAAGGGGTCCGATTATGGGAAGATACAACATATTTAGGAGTTTTCTATCTTCAGTATGTATTATGCTTTTGTTTAGGACTGTATATGTGTCCGCAGGTAACAAGTTATGTATTTCCATTTCAATCACTTTCCTATCTATATTTTACTATAAAGTTTTTTCTTTGTAAAGTTTTTTATATGAATAATGAGCCTTTTTGAAAAGACTCATTATTTTTAATGATGTGGCTTTTTTTCCACTTTTATTAGATTATTATATACTTCTTCAAGTGCTCTTCCGATTTCTTTTTGACACTTATATTCTTTTATTGGTAATTGGTAGTATCCAGTTTTTTTCATTTGTTTGGCTCTTTCGGCTACTACATATACTAATGCGTATTTGGAATCTACTATATTTAGTATTTTATCTATTGATGGATAAATCATTTTTTCACTCTCCCTTTTCTTCTAATATAAGGATATAACAATTTGAAAAAAATTACAATAGTATTTACACATAGTAGACATTTTTTTCGTATGAGAAAGGGGGCAGTTTTTGATTTTTTGCATAATCTTTGTTTCGTTTTTTATTTTACTACTATATTTACAATTCTGTTTGGTACTACTATTATTTTTATTATTTGTTTGTCCTTGATATGAGTTTTTATATTTTCTTCTTGGAGTGCTAATTCTTCAAGTGTTTTATTATCGGCATCCTTGCTTGCTTTAATAATTGCTCTTAGTTTTCCGTTTACTTGAACTCCTAGTTCTATTTTTGTTACTTGTAATTTTTTTTCATCATAAGTTGGCCAAGGTTCATACGTTATGGTATTTGTTGCTCCTAATGTACTCCATAATTCTTCACCAAGATGTGGGGTTATTGGGTATATTAGTTTTATGAAATCTCTTATATATTTGAGGGGTACAATTTCTTCTTTATAACACTCATTTATGAATATCATTAGTTGGCTTATGGCAGTATTAAATGATAGTTTTTCATAATCCTCGGTTACTTTTTTTATTGTGTAATTGTATGTTATTTCTAGATTTTCGTTGTCTTCGTTTTTTACTTTATCGGATTCTACGATTAATCTATATACTCTATCTATAAATCTTTTTGCTCCATCTAAGCCTTCATCACTCCACGGTTTATCGGCTTCAAGTGGGCCCATAAACATTTCATATAGTCTTAATGCATCTGCACCGTGACTATTTACTACATCGGTTGGATTTACAACGTACTCGGGATGTCTTTTTCCCATTTTTAATCCGTTTGCACCTAAAATCATTCCTTGATGGCATAGTCTTTTAAATGGCTCAGCTACTGGGGATATTCCTTTGTCATATAGGTAATTATTCCAAAATCTTGAATATAAGAGATGTCCAACTGCGTGTTCTGGGCCACCTACATATAAATCGACTGGCATCCAGTATTCAAGGAGTTTACGATCTGCTAAGGCTTTATCGTTATGGGGATCAATGTATCTTAGGAAATACCAAGATGAACCTGCTGATCCTGGCATAGTGCTTGTTTCTCTTTCTCCTTTTATTCCGTCTACAACAACATTTTTCCATTCTGTTGCATTATCTAATGGTGCTTTACCGCCTTTGCCTTTGTAATCTTCTAATTCGGGAAGGATTAGTGGTAATTCACTATCTTTTAGGGCTATTGTTTTACCGTTTTCTAAATGGATTATTGGTACTGGTTCACCCCAATATCTTTGACGGGCAAATATCCATTTGCGGAGACGATAATTTATTTTTTTCTTTCCTAATTTATTTTTTTCTAAATAGTTTAGCATAACTTCAATAGCATCATCTTTATCTAATCCATTTAGAAAGTCTGAGTTTATATGGATACCGTCTTCTATGAAGGCTTCTTTTTCTATATTTCCTCCTTCAAGAACTGGTATTATGGAAATGTTGTATTTTTTGGCAAATTCGTAGTCTCTTGTATCGTGGGCTGGAACAGCCATAATTGCTCCGGTTCCATAGTTTACTAATACATAGTCACTAATCCATATTGGTATTTCTTTATTATTAACGGGATTAATGGCATAAGCTCCAGTAAAGATACCGGTTTTTTCTTTATTTAATTCTGTTCTTTCTAGTTCTGACTTTGATTGACACATTTTTTGATAATTTACTACTTGGGCTTTTTTCTCAGATGTTGTTATTTTATTTACTAATGGATGCTCAGGTGCTAAAACGCAGTAAGTTGCCCCAAAAAGGGTATCACAACGGGTTGTATACACTGTAAAATGTTCATTTGTATCTTTAATTTGAAAATTGACCTCAGCTCCTACTGATTTTCCTATCCAATTTCTTTGCATTTCTTTTGTTGATTCAGGCCAATCTAGGGTATCTAATCCGTTTAATAATTTTTCAGCATATCTAGGAATATCCATAACCCATTGTTTCATTTCTTTTCTAATTACTGGGAAGCCTCCTCTTTCGCTTTTTCCATCTATTACTTCATCGTTTGAAAGTACTGTTCCTAACTCTTCACACCAATTTACTGGCATATTTATTTCTTCGGCTAGTTTATCTTCATATAGTCTTTTGAAAATCCATTGTGTCCATTTATAAAATTTTGGATCTGCTGTTGATATTTCTTTAGTCCAATCGTAAGAAAGCCCAAGTGATTTTAATTGTTTTCTAAAGGTGTCTATATTTTTGTTTGTAAAGACGCTTGGATGGTTACCTGTATTTATTGCATACTGCTCTGCTGGTAATCCAAATGCATCCCATCCCATTGGATGAAGAACGTTATATCCCTGCATTCTTTTCATTCTTGATACTATGTCTGTTGCTGTATATCCTTCTGGATGTCCAGCGTGGAGTCCTACCCCCGAAGGGTAAGGAAACATATCTAAGGCGTAATATTTGGGTTTAGAAAAATCGTATAGGTTGGTTTTGAATGTTTGATTTTCCTCCCAATATTTTTGCCATTTTTTTTCTACTTTTTTGAAATTGTACATATTATTCACTTCTCTTTCTATAATAGCGTCCTAGTAATCCATAGCATATTATGATAAGGAGGGCTAGGAGTATTATTCCTATTATTATTTGCCATATTAAGCTTTTGACGAGATAAACAACTATTATATATATTGTTGCTACTATAAAGGTATTTATCAGGCTATATGTATATACAAATTTTTTATAATTTATTTTTTTTATATCTATATTATATAAGGCTATTAGGTAATTTAATTCCATTGGGACTTTATTTTTGTTTAATTTGACTTTTTTTCTTATGAATAGAAAATAATTTAAAATGAATATGATTGTGAAAACAATGATGTATTCTAATGTTATCTTTAATAAATACTCCATTTGCATTCCTCTTTTCTATATATTATTATAATATACTTTGAATGATTATTCACATTATTAACTAACAGTTAACCTATACCTTACGTTATTGAAAAAGAACTACCTTGGAGCAGTTCTTTGATTGTCTTTAATGGGACGGATAGTGGGAATCGAACCCACGCATGTTGGAACCACAATCCAATGTGTTAACCACTTCACCATATCCGCCAGCACATATAAAAATATATCATAATTTTTAGTGGTTGTCAAATATTTTTTGGTCCTTTTTTCTTTTTTTTAGAATTTATTTGTAATTTTATTTATTTTTTTGTGTTATAATGGGGATGGAGGTTGAAAAAATGGATTGTATTTTTTGTAAAATTAATAATGGAGATATTCCTTCTTATACAATTTATGAGGATGATTTTATTAGGGCTTTTTTGGATATTAACCCGCAAAGCGTAGGACACTGTTTGATTGTGCCTAAGATGCATTTTGTAGATTTATTTGATATTGATAGAGAATATATGAATCATATTTTAGAAAAAGCTAAAATGATTGGAAAAGGTCTTATGAGGAATTTTAATGCTGATGGTATTATGTTAGTTCAAAATAATGGTATTTGCCAAGATGTTAAGCATTTTCATTTACATATTATTCCTAAGTATAGTAAACCTAAAAAAATGGATATTGAAAATGTATATGATATTTTAAAAAAAGATACTTTTAATGATTAGAAATTTGTTATTTCTTTTCATTTTGTATCTTTTTATTTGCAAGTAAAGCCTTGATTTTCATAATCAGAACGGGCTTTTTTTAAATCTTTTGTGTATCCTAATCTTGTTAGATCAGTACTAGAGATTTTATCGAAGTCTACTTCATATTTTATTTTATAATGATTGTCTTCATCATTATCTACTATATATGTAAAGCCTTCAATATCTTTGTAATTTGTTTGCACGGAATTGTGGCGTTCTTTTACTTTGGATAAGTCTATAATAGTATCGGTAATGGGGCCAAGAATTGTATCTACTGTATCTCCTACTACTCCATCTATTACTTTATCGCTAAGATCGTCTTTAGCTTCTTCTTTTGTTTCCGTTATTCCGTCTGTATCAGCATCTGTTCCATCTTTTTTTGTTTTGGCGTTGGTGCTAGTATTATTATAATCATAAATGATTGTCATTTTTTTTATATCGTTGTTTTTATGATTTATTTCATATTTTATATTCGTAGTTGTGTCTCCTACTTCTCTTTCATTAGTGCAAGTTAATTTTTCTTCGCCATTTAATGAACAGGCTGATAGGGAAAGAAGTACTAACGGTGTTAATAGTGCTATTTTCTTTTTCATTTTTACCTCCTATTCATTTTTAATATGAGCATTTTTGTGTAAATTATAGATAAAAAAAATTGGAATTTTGTTCCAATTTTAAAAATCGCAATTTTTTGGTGTTCTTGGGAATGGGATAACATCTCTTATATTTTCAACACCTGTTAGATATATTAGTAATCTTTCAAATCCCATTCCAAAGCCAGAGTGTATACATCCACCAAATTTTCTTAAATTTGTATACCATTCTAATGGTTCTAAATCCATATTTAATTCTTTCATTCTATTTAATAGTTTATCATAGTTTTCTTCTCTTTGGCTTCCTCCCATTAGTTCTCCTGCTCCAGGAACTTCAAGGTCGACAGCTGCAACGGTTTCTCCATCGGGGTTTTCTTTCATATAAAAGGCTTTTATGTCTTTTGGCCAGTTTTTGATAAATACGGGACCATTAAAGTATTCTGTTATGTATTTTTCGTGTTCTTTAGCTATATCTTCACCATATTCTGGTTCAAATTCCCATTTTTTGTCTGCTTCTTTTAATATTGTTATTACATCTTTATGGTCTATTCTTGTGAAATGGCTATTTAATAGTTTGTTTAATTTTTCAATTAAGCCTTTTTCTACGTACTTATCTAAATATACCATTTCATCTTTGGCATTATCTAAAGTATACTTTACAACATATTTGAGCATTTCTTCCATTATATTCATATCTTGTTCTAGATCACAAAAGGCTATTTCGGGTTCTATCATCCAAAATTCTGAGGCGTGAGTTTTAGTATTAGAATTTTCAGCCCTAAATGTTGGTCCAAATGTATATGTTTTTTTATAAGCTAAAGCAAAGGATTCAGCTTCTAGTTGGCCAGTTACGGCAAGTCCTACCTTTTTTTCGAAAAAATCTTTGCTGTAATCTACTTTTCCACTTTTTGCTATTTTCTCTAAATCGAGGGTTGTTACTTCAAACATTTGCCCTGCTCCTTCACCATCATTTGCTGTTATTAATGGGGTATGGGCATATACGTAATTTCTTTCTTGAAAATAGTTATGTATTGCAAATGCAGCTATGCTTCGTACTCTGAACACAGCTTGAAAGAGGTTTGCTCTTGGACGTAAATAGGCTATTTCTCTTAGGTATTCGAGACTATGTCTTTTTGGTTGGAGAGGATAATCTTCACTTGCTTCACCTTCAAGAATAAAGTTCTTTAGTTGTAATTCAAATTTTTGTCCTTCTTTTGGAGATGATATTAGTATTCCTGTTATAGTTACAGCACTTCCTACTTTTAATTTTGTTATTTCTTCAAAGTTTTTTAATTTATCATCATACACTACTTGAAGTGTATTTATTGTTGTTCCGTCAGAAAAATCTATAAAACCAAAGTGAGATTGTTTTCTATGATTTTTTATCCATCCTTGTACAGTTATTTCTTTTTTTAAATAAGTTTCTTCATTTTTAAATAATTCTTTTACATCTATCATATTTATCGCTCCTTTTTTATCTCATTTTTTTATTGACTAGGGCTACAAACCTTGTGGCATCTTTAAACATATTATTATATAAACTGGGGTATCTTCTTAAATTGTATATTATTTCGATGTCTTCTTTTGATATGGCACCTATATATTCTCCCATATCATTTGCTATTATTGGTATTTCCATTCCAAGTAAGTAGTCCGTACTTACACCAAAAACTCTTGCTATTTCACAAAGTGTATCTATACTCGGCGATCTAGTACCATTTTCGTAACCGCATACTGATACTTTAGTTATTCCAAGTAGGTTGCCTAATTCTTGTTGGGACATATTTCTCTCCATTCTTAATTCTTTCAATCTTTCTCCTAATAACATCTTTTTTACCTCTTTTCAGTTACTCCTTTGTTAATTCTATTTTAATATACAAATTAAGAATTGTGTACATAATTAACCACTAGTTAACAAAAAAAAGGAAAATTTTTAATTTTCCTTTTCTATTTCGACATATCCTTCGCTGAGGTCGCCTTTTCGTGCAGAAGATAAAAAGGTTACACGTTCTGCTACTACTTCAGTTTTTTTACGCTTAGTTCCGTCGTCATTTTCGATTATTTTTGTTTGTACACGGCCTTTTATTCCGAGCATATCGCCGGTTCGACAATATTCAGCGGTATTTTCGGCAACTGCTGTCCAAAGAGTGCAATCTAAAAAGTCTGTTTCGTATTGTCCTTCGATGTTTTTATAGTTTCTAGGAACAGCAAGAGTTATTTGGCTTACTTTTTTTCCTGATTCTGTTTTTCTAATCTCAGGTGTTTTTACTAAGCGTCCTACTAAAACAACTTGATTTAACATTTTTTCCTCCTTTCGAGTATGAATTTATCACATTATTTTAGAGGTTGCAAACGTGCTTTACAGTCTAATTGTTCTCAATTCTATACAGTTTTTTATAAATCGTATTATTAGTGATTTTATTTTTTTATTTTAGTTATTTTATATATAAAAAAAGAGGAAATTTGTAGCATTTGAAGAGTTCAATACTATAAATTTCCAACAAGTGTAAAGTTTAAGATAATTTTAGATTTTCTTTGAGTGCTTCAGCTATTGCTGTAGTATATTCTTCTATTTTAGTTGTTATTATATTTAAATCACTTTCATTTGTTAAGTAGCCAAGTTCTAATAAATATGTTTCGTTTCCAATATTGCTATTATAATAGGGATTACCCTCACTTATTTCAGGGTTTCTTCCGTCAACATAGGCTCCAGTCATATTTCCTCCTGTTTCTCTTATCATATAATAATAATTGGATTTTTCCGTTATATCGTAGGCTTTATATCCTTTGGATGTTTTTTTATTATTGTCTTCTTCTATTTCCTTAGTTGTAAAATTTCTACTATAAATGGCATCATATTTCTTATTTATTTTATTTGTTGATGGGGTTATACCTGTTTTTTCAATTATATTTTTAGCAAGAATATTAGCAAAGTCATAATTTATATTTACAGGAGTGTATATTTCAAGGCCGTGGGGTTTTGAGGAAGAATTACTATTTAAATGAATAGATAATGTATATTTGGAGTGTACTTCATTGGGAATAACAGCTCTTCCGTGTGTTCCGTATTCATTCATTGTTTCCGATGATGATAGTTGTTTCTCTTGATGCGTTAATTTTATTTTTAAATTTAGGTTCTCTAATTTCTTTTTTAAAGATGTGGCTATTTTCATTGTTAAGTCTGCTTCACGTACACCTAATGCTTCGGCTCCATTATCTCTACCGCCATGTCCTGGATCTATGGTTATATCATAGATATTTTTTTCTTTATTATTATTAATATTAAACATTAATGTGTTATAATTATTATCTGAGTTTATTTTGATTTTATTATTTGTATTACTTATTGTGTAGTAAGTCATATTTTTATAGTTTGTTTCGTTATCTATAATATAATATTGGTATTTTAATTCTTCGTTGCCTTCTTTAGTAGTAATTGTTCGAGCAACTTTTAAAAAAGCGTAATATGTACCTACATCCAATGGGTCCAAATATAATCCATCATTTATATTTTCTGATATGGTTATAATTCCATTGTCATAATTTACGGCATAATCTTTGAAATCGCCATTATATAGTGTTAATTTTATGTCGTCGTAATCATCTAAAATATTTATTTTTCCAGTTAATCCGAGATGAGTTCCATATATATAGATGTTGTTTAGTACTAATTTTTGTTCTTCTACTTTTAGAGGTGGAATTTTATTTTTGTTAGTTGTATGTGTAAAATAAATATATGCAAAGGTTATTAGTAAGAATATTATTATGGGAATTATTATTTTTTTCATTTATTCCTCCTTTAAAAGTCTGTTTAATTCTACGGCATATTCCATTGGCAACTCTTCACGAAAGGCTTCAATAAATCCTAAAATTATAAGTTCTTTGGCTTTATCTTCACTAATTCCTCTACTCATTAAGTAAAAGAGTTTTTCATCATTAATTTTAGCTACTGTTGCTTCGTGTTCAAGAAGAGAGGTATTATTCATTACTATGTTTTTAGGGAATGTATCGCTTTTACTGTCAACATCCATAAGAATTGTATCACATTTGACATTAGCAACGGAATGATGTGCTTTTTCTCCGATGCGAACTGTTCCTCTATATGTTGCATTACCTCCGTGAGATGCGATTGATTTGGATATTATATTGCTCTTGGTATAGGGTGCTAAGTGTATCATTTTAGCTCCAGCATCTTGGATTTGTTCTGATGAAGCTTTGGCAATAGATATACAAGATCCTTTTGCATAGGGACCGGCTAAGATACAACAAGGATATTTCATATTTACTTTTGAGCCTACGTTTCCATCTATCCATTCCATTAGTCCGCCTTCTTCTACAATAGCTCTTTTAGTTACTAAATTGTATACATCATTTGACCAATTTTGGATAGTTGAATAACGACACTTGGCATTTTTTCCTACAAATATTTCTACGACAGCGGCGTGAAGACTATCTTCTGTATAAGTCCTAGCGGTACATCCTTCTATATAGTGAAGTGAACTATTTTCGTCGACAATGATTAGGGTTCTTTCAAACTGTCCCATATTTTTACTATCAATACGAAAGTAGCTTTGTAATGGTCTATCGAGAGTAGTATTTGGAGGAATGTATATAAAAGTTCCCCCACTCCAAACGGCTCCATTTAGGGCTGTAAATTTATTTTCTGTAGTGGCAACTAAAGTACTGAAATACTTTTTAAATAATTTTGGATATTTTTTTAAGGCTGTATCTGTATCTAAGAAAATGATATTTTTTTCTTCTAATTCTTTAATCATACTGTGATATACTACTTCACTATCATATTGGCAAGAAGTTCCATCTAAATATTCTTTTGAAGCTTTTACTAAACCTAGATCATTAAATGTATTTCTAACTTTACTACTTAATTTATCCCAATTATCTGTTAGATTATCTTCTCTTTCTTTATAGTAATTTATTTTATTATAATTTATATTCAATTTAGGTCCAAAATTTGGATTGGGAATTTTTTCAAAGTTTTTGAATGCTTTTAATCTAAAATCAAGCATCCATTCCGGTTCCTGCTTAGTTATTGATATTTTTTTTATTATTTCTTCTGTTAATTTCATGATATCACATCCTTAAATTATTATACAACAATATGGGCAAAATATAAATAAAAAAAGATAATTTTTTTGCAAATGAAGTTGTAAGATAAAAGTAGACACAAAAAAGATGTGTTTACTTTTTCTTTGGT